>WNFL01223629.1_pt2 | contig 139004 bp, 116 predicted proteins | sample 5400361 | NCBI WGS metagenome assembly WNFL01 (sample SAMN13153351, study PRJNA577476) | soil metagenome | isolation source: 40 cm soil on Douglas fir-dominated hillslope | place: USA:California | collected 2013-09-17
CCCGCCAAGAAGCGGCGCAGCCGCTGTCCGCAGCAGGTGTTAGACGGCGTATTAGGTTAGGGTGAATTATAGGATGTTTCACTTGTTAGCGTGTACTCAACTGTTGGTGTACGGCTGCCATGAACAGGACGGATAGTGGGACTGTGATGAAGAGGCCCAACCCAAGTAAGCTTGCACCCAATAAGTTGAGGACGAGTAGAGAAACCAGGATTGCCAAGAGAGAGATCTTTATACCTTCACTCAGAATAGCGCTTTGCCGGAAACTATGGGTCAGATTAGCTTCATTGGTGACCATGCTAAAACCGAACAGGATGTAGCGAACACCCAGGTAGACACCTGGGACTACGAAGAGAGCCAAGCCAACCAAAACCATCAATAGATAAACTATTTGGCCTGCCAAGAACTTTGGCCCCAAAGCCAAGTACTTGAAGGTGTCAGCAAATGTTGGCTCTTCGCCATTGTATAATGCCAGGCCGATTTGGAGAAAGCCAACTTCGATACCGGCGAAAAAGATGAGAAATGCTAGGTGAGCCACGGCCCACACCACAATGCCAAACGGTTGACCAGCAATGACGACCATCTCAAGAGCGACCCAAGCGCCGAAGATTGTCAAAAGAATGGCCGTAAATAGACCAAACCTATTCTTTACAGTGGAAGAGGCAAAGTCGACAGCTAGCTTGATAGAAAGCATATTGCGGTTCACTTTCGCGGGGCCTTCAATCTTTTGCACATATCAAGCCGCCTAGCGGTGTGCGTAGCACACGTCTGATGGGCAGGGATACCCGCAATTGCACTTTTTTTTCATGCGAGATGAAGGATAGAAGGGTAGTTTTGAAGGCATTTCTCAAGCCTGATGCACAAGGAAAGCCAATTTTTGAAAGTTGATATTCTCCTAGTGAGGAGTAACGACCCTTTGGAGACCCGCATACAATTAATCGCCCGCGCCTAACGAGACTGTCGAAAAACCCCTGGTTCGAAAAATGTTCATAAAAATCTCCCACAACAGGCTTAAAAATTGACAAATTGTTGCCAAAATGTTGTGCGGAACACCAAAAACCAGGCACTTTTCAGCGTTTCTCTCCCACTTTTCAAAAATAATTTTTGAAGAGAGACTTTTTCGACAGTTTCAACGGTTTGCGTTACCGGCAGGGCGGATTGGCAAGACTCCCTGATATTATGACACAAAACTTTGCAAATCTCGCCTGCCTCAGAGGGCGATAGCCCGGTCCGCGTGGACGCTTCGTTAGGCAACTTTGCGCCCCCTAAAATGTGGGCTATCAAGGGCGAAGCTAATATATTTGCACCGTGTGGCTAGCTAAATGCCGTAAGTGCCGATGACAATCCCGCAAATAATGCCACCGATTATGCCAAGTCCGATGATCGGGATCCAAGCTTGTTACTACTTAGCCCAATTTGGACTGAGTAGTAACCAATCCTCTAATATTGTTCATGCTGATCTCTTTTTACCAATTCTGGAACGATCACGATTATGGCTTATTCAAGAAGGTGAGCCTCTCGGTCAAATTCCTTAGCGGCTCTCACAAACGGAGTCAAAGGGATAGCGCCGCTGGAGCTCATTGTGTTTTTGCTTGCTGTACGGGAACCGCTCACGTCTGTGAAGTCGCTGCACATATTCTCTGCCACGCTATATTGTCGGTGGAGGAGCCGCATCTGCAGGGATGTGGTAGTCTTGTCCATCCCCTCCATGAAACTGGATGTCATCGAACACCGAGTCGTGTGGGAATGCATATCTCGTCCACTCGCTGCTCCAGTAGTCCGGATTACTGAACAATTCGAAGCCCTGGAGCCGTTCCGGCGTTTCCGGATCGAGCCGAAAATCGGCGGCGCGACGATCGATCAGGAGCTGCGCCAACTGCCGTTTCATACCGCGCAAGGTATGCACAAGATTGGCGATGCTCCCGGCTGCGTATCCGGCATATACAGGATCCGTTACAAGACCGCGGGTGTTGGCACGATGAGTTGCCACCAAAAGAGTGGCGATCAGGTACTCTGCGCGAAACTCCACTTCGCGGCTCCAGATGCGCGATCGCAATTCGATGATCGCGTCCGTCGAGGCCATCGCCAGAAGCCGGTCTTCGCCAGACAAGACCAGCCTGTCGAAGGCTCGCATCCAGCCGTAAGCGTAGTTGATGCGGATCAGTCCCTGATCGATCGTGTCGCCTTCCGCGATCTTGAAGGTCGGCTGGATCACCGAGACCGGCACCGGCCATCTCGTCTCGGGCTGGAGCTCGGCCCAGTGCATATTATCGATCATTGTCATGAGTGAACGCATGGCTATGTCGAGGATGCCGGCTCTGCTGTAGTCATCAATCAAATCACCCGCAACGTCTAAAAACGTGTTGCCGGCGGTGCGCGGCAGGATCCTTCCAGCCGGCGCAACGTTAGTCGGCACGGTGGAGATCGCGATCACCCTTTTCGCGCCGGCATCGATGGCCGCCCCGATGGGCACCCCCCGCCTAAGCCCGCCATCCACCCAGGTTTGCCCGTTGAGCCGGACAGGCGGAAAGAGCGCCGGCAGGGACGCTGAAGCGATGATCCCGTTGGTGCGGGAAGATCGGATATCTCCTGCCGCAGAGATAATTGGCTCGAGGGTGCCAGCGAACCTTCCCGCTTCGTCAACAAAGCGATCTTTGCCAGTCTCCAGTGTCACCATTGACATGCGGAGTTGCATTCCGGTCCAAATCTTGCCCCCGAGCGAGATCCAATCAGAGTAAGTTCCGTCAGGTAGCTGGCGGGTCGTCCAGACCGAATGATCGGAGGCAACAGCATAGACCTCAACATCCTCGGCAGGGGATAGTGTGGTTGGGGTAACCGCGGGCGTATATGGATCGGCAAGCAGCGTCAGGTCGGGCGGCGCACCCACAAGATTCCACATATTCGCCGGCCATTCGCTATTCACTGTAGTTTGCCGGAGCTCGTAGAGCTGGTCGTTGAGTCCACGCGCGAAGACTGTACCAATGCCCCTGGAATTCCTACCGAAGGCGAGGTTGCTGGTAACCATCCCCCCAAGATTGCCTACCATCCCCCAAGCTCCACGACCACCTACTTTCCGCCGAGTGTATACCTGTCCATCGGTTCCCCGCCAAAAGACATCTATGATGATCTGAGGGTCCTCAGCGAGAACAACCAGCAGATCGCTGGTGGCCACGATGTGCGCTTCCGTCTCTTGCCAGGTTTCCCAGTTTACGGGAGCTGAATCACCCCTGGTGAAGCTGTGAAGGACGCCGTTAGGGCCGGAGGCGAACAACTCCAGTATGGCATCGCCATCGATGTAACTGCAGCCCGTGACATTGCTTTCCAACGATAGAAAGTCCTGGCCGAACGGAGTCCAGCTTCCCCACCCCAGGTCCTCCCAGCGGCTGTAAAACGAACGATGACGCATTCTATCGAGAGGGTCGAGGAAATGGCTATTGCGACAGAAGGCCCAGGCGCGGCCATCCGGGGCTCGCTGGACGATGGTTGGCTGACCGCAGTAAGGGAGCTCAGCCGGGGGCAGCGGCGGAACGTTTGCCCAACCCTGGAAAGGTTGATAGTGAGGAGTAACGGGATCAACATGCGTCACATCATTGAAATTATCCAGAGTCCGCCCGCCGTAACCTTCTCGGTTTGCGCGCCGGGCGATCACACCCACACGCAGCGGGTTTTCGGCGGAAAGGCCAAGTAGGCCAGTAATGTAAGTAACCGGATCGCTTGAGATCGGTTCGCCCAGAGTCCGCCACGACGACCAAAGCGTAGATGCGGAAACCGGATTGCCGTCGAGTTGCCACCGGACGTAGAGCATATCGTCGTAACCCCGAACGAACACGATCCGATGGCCCACGAGGTCACGGGCAACAGACACCCCCGCGCCACGAAGTCCCGGTCCTGCCGGGGACCAATCCCGCTCTCTGTCGGACAATACACTCCAAAGCGGGAAAAGGTTGTAAACTGACGCCTGCGTGTTCAGATGATTGTACAAGGTGGAAACATCATTGCCCACCTGACTGAGAGTGAGAAAGCCAAACGGTATGAAGAACGTCGCCGCTAGACTCATCGCCGCGTCACCGAGGATTTTTGCGACCGTCGAACCATAGGGCTGCCCGGGGAAACCTACAAGATTACGGAAGACTTCATTGAGCTGAAACATGTTGTCATTGCTGTGCAGACCGAACCATAGGTCCTTCAGCTCTTTCATGCTGCTGTCATCGCCTTGCGCAAGCCAGGCTCCGTTGACCGCGCCGATCGAGGTGCCGGTCACGATATCGGGCCTGGGCCGAGGGAAGCCGGTAGCAACTCCATCGGCGGACCCCATGAACTCATTATAGATGTAGTCGAGCGCACCAACCTCGAATGCCCCGAACGCGCCCCCACCTGAGAGCGTGATGGCAACGGGCTCGAGCACATAACCCGGGTCCATCAAGGTACGCACTACGAAAACGTCGGTTCCTGGAAATGGCACCGGATCAAAACTCCCATGAATGATTCCTGGAATGGTTTCTGGAGATCCCACAATGACAGTTCCAGGATCCACTACCTCGCCCGTGCTCCCTCCACTCGGGAGGTCAGGGTTAGGTTGATCGCCCGCTGGACGCATATCAGCCGCGCTCGGGTCCAGACGTACTGGCATCGATATCCCAGACCAGTTCTTCACATCTTGAGCGTCCACTGGAATGACGTGGTGGTCGGTACGATCCAGAGACGATACCGGCTGTTCTAGAATCTCATCATTTTCTCTTGGGGTTGTACCAGGGGCCTTGTAAATCTTTCCCACCCCATATCCTGCTCCGAAAGCTATGAGCAAACATACTATTGCTATTACGAGGAAAAGTATCATTCTTGTGTTTCCTTTCAAGTTGTTGCAGGTGAATCTGCCCAACGGTTTGCATAAGCGGCGCTTCGCCGAGAGCCAACTGTCGAAACGGAACCAGCTTTTCGAGCGGACAAAGCCAGTTTAGCGTGAGCGCAGCGAAACGTCCGCTTGATGCTTTCTTGGGCAACCTGAGCTTTATGCGGAATTCGTGCAGAGCCGCCAAAACGCTGAGTGGCACAGCCCTAAAACCTGCGGGCCAGGCGCGCGAGACCAGCCACGCATAAAATAATTATGACACACTTGCGGGCAGGGGTTCATAGCCGCGATCAACTGGAAATTGGCCGGGAAGGTCAATGAACCCTGCGCGCGGCTGATCGTCACGACCTTGTCCTCCATAGGCTGGCGCATGACTTCCAGCACGCGCGTGCCGAATTCGGGGAATTCATCCAGGAACAGCACGCCGCGATGTGCCAGTGAAATCTCCCCCGGATGCGGCCAGTTGCCGCCACCGACCAGGCCGGCATGGCTGATGGTATGGTGCGGCGCACGGAAGGGACGGTTGCGGATCAGCGGTGTACCGGGTGGCAGGGCGTCGGCCACCGAATAAATGCGTGTGACATCCAACGATTCATCGATGGACATTTCTGGCAGGATGCCCGGCATGGCGCGCGCCAGCAGGGTTTTCCCCGCGCCTGGCGAGCCAACCATCAGCACGTTATGCCCGCCTGCCGCAGCCACTTCGAGCGCGCGTTTGACGTGTTCCTGGCCTTTGACTTCAGCAAAATTAGTCGGGGCGAAAAGGTCATTTTCGTCGGCGGATGCCTCAGCAGGTGGGTGCGGCTGGATGGGCGTATCCTCCGTCAGATGCAGATATAAAGCTTTCAGCGAGAGTACCGGGATCACGTCCAGGCCGGGGATCAAGGCCGCTTCAGCGGCGTCCGTTTCCGGGACGATGATGCGCTTGAAACCGTTTTGACGGGCGGCGGCGGCCATTGGCAGGACACCCTTTGCGTGACGGACGGTCCCGTCTAAAGATAATTCCCCCACCACCAGGGTGTTTTCGACGGCTTGGGCCGGGACCAGGCCGGTCATCACCAGCACACCGAGTGCGATGGGTAGGTCGTAGTACGGGCCTTCCTTGCGCACGGCGGCTGGGGCCAGGTTGACGATCACGCGTTTGCGCGGGAAGGGCAGCCCAGCGTTTTTGATGGCCGATTGAATGCGCTCGCGGCTTTCCTGCACGGCGGCATCCGGCAGGCCGACGATGATCACGCCGCCCATGCCGCTGGAGTAGTCTACTTCCACATCCACGACGACGCCTTCGAGACCGATCACAGCACAGGAAAAGATACGGGCAAGCATGGGCCAAGTGTACCGCGTCCGGCCTGTTTTGTCAGTGATGCTGATCGGGTGGGCAGGATATAATCATACCGATCAGAGTGGTCGTACTGACTACATTACTTGGAAGGAGCATGAGATGTCTATGGCGTGTAAACTTTTAAGCATTGTTCTTTTGACGGTAATCCTGTTGGGTTGTGCTCCGGCAGCCACGCCTGCTCCGCCCGGGCCGACCGAAACGCCCCTGCCTCCCGGCCCAACGCCATACCCCACGCCCGTTGTCGGAACCCTATTCGTTGACCCGGCCGATGACCTGGGCACGATCAGCCCATACGTCTACGGTTCGAACTATGGCCCCTGGGTGGCCGTCCCGGCCGGCATGCTGGATGCTGCCTTCAATTCGCACGTCACGGTGCTGCGCTGGCCGGGAGGCAACTGGGGTGATGCCAACAATATCCAGGGTTACCAGCTCGATACCTTCATGGGTTTGTTGAAAAAGATGGGTGCCACCCCAACCATCAGCGTCCGTTTGCTGGGTGGCACGCCCGAAGCTGCGGCGGCGCTGGTGCAGTATGCCAATATCCGCAAGGGCTATAACATCCGCTATTGGAGCATTGGCAACGAGCCGAATTTATTTGCCCCGGCCATCAAGCAGCCGTACGACACGGATCGTCTCAACCGGGAATGGCGCGCCATGGCAGTTGCGATGAAAGCTGTCGATCCGAGCATTCAGTTGCTTGGCCCGGAGCTAAGCCAGTTCACCGGCGACGCCGCTTCCAACCCGAAAGATTCTGCCGGGCGCGATTTCATGACCGAATTCCTGAAGGCAAACGGCGATCTGACGGACGTCGTGACGATCCACCGTTACCCGTTCCCAAAGGGAACGAATGCAAGCCTGGCTTCGATTGACGAGTTGCGCGCCAATTCTGCCGAATGGGACCAGACCATGCCTTATCTGCGTGGACTGATCCACGAAACCACCGGTCGCGAAATCCCAATTGGTGTTACGGAAGTGAGCTCGTACTGGTCATCCACAATCGGCGCCGATACCTCCCCCGATTCGTTCTTTAACGCCATCTGGTATGCAGATGTGCTCGGCCGGCTGATACGCCAGCGGGCATTCATCGTTAACGTGTGGGTCTTTGCCAATCGCGATGGCGGGCACGGGTTAATTTTTGGCAGCACGCTGCGGCCCACCTACTATGTTTTTCAGATGTACGATCATTTTGGCAGCGAGCAGGTTTATGCCGCATCCGGCGTCCAAAATGTATCGGTCTATGCAGCGAAACGCGAGGACGGCACGTTGACGTTGATGGTAATCAACCTGTCTGATACGCAGCAGGATGTTCCGCTTCAGGTTCAGGGTGCAGTACCTTCGAAAGCCAGAGCCTGGCTGTTCGATGCAGCGCATAATGCCGAAGACATGGGTGCCATTGATCTTTCAAGTGGCAAACTTACGCTGCCGGCTCAATCAATTAGCCTGTTCGAATTGCCGGGAGAATAACCCTGACGGCAAAAATCGCTTATAGCAGGGCAGGCAGTGAAGGTTATTCGCGCAGCAGTAGAATTATCTGCTGCAATTCAAGACGAGGTAAAGTCTAAAAAGGTGGGACTGGGCTGGCATAAAGTTCATCAAATAGGGAAGGAAAAATGTTCCGATGCCACGGCGGCCACCGGAACGTTTTTCCTTAAAGTTTCCAGATTTGCATCAGCCCACTATTGACTCATCATTTCAAGTGTGCTTTAATGTAACCGGTTACAGTAACCGGTTACAAATATACCCTCTTATGACACGAAAATCCTCTTCCGTCACCATCCGTGATGTCGCTAAATACGCCGGAGTCTCTGTGGCGACCGTCAGTCGTTATATTAACCAAAATGCCCCCGTCTCGCAGGAAGTGACCGAGCGCATTTCTCAGGTTATGCTGGACTTGAACTATAGTCCTCATGCTGCAGCCCGACATCTGGCCACTCGCCGCACGCGTGCGGTTGGCCTTTTGCTGACAGATATGTACAACGATTTTTTTGCGCCTCTCTTCAATGGAATTGAAAGTGTGGTCAACGATAATAAGTATAACTTGCTGGTGGCGACCTATAAACCGGCATTGCGGCAGGAAGTCCAAATTCCAATTGGCCCTCATAATACGGATGGCTTGCTGGTTTTTGCCGATGTTCTCGATGAAGAGCAGTTGACCCAGTTATCGCTTACGAAATTTCCTGTGGTGCTGATCCATCGCACACCTCCTGCCCATCTGAAAATCCCCTTTGTTACAGTCGAGAATAAAGCTGCCACGCGCAAAATTGTCGATCATCTGATCGAAGTTCATGGACGGCGGCGCATCCTTTTTATGCGCGGCCCAAAAGATCAGGAAGACTCGCACTGGCGCGAGATAGGCTATCGTGCAGCGCTGGAAGCCCATGGCCTGTCCGTCGATGAAACCATGATCCTGGCCGGTGAGTTTGAGCGTGCTATTGCCCAGAAAGCGCTGGGAGAATATCTGTCAAAAGGCAATCGTGATTTTGATGGTATTTTCACGGGTGATGATGATTCGGCCATCGGCGTGCTTGCTGCGTTGAAGGAAGCCGGGATACGTGTGCCAAAAGATGTTTCGGTGGCCGGGTTCGATGACTCGCGCCTGTCTTCTTTCGTTGATCCGCCACTTACCACTGTCCGCGCTCCAACGGAAGAAGTCGGCCGTATGGCTGCCCACCAATTATTCAACCTTTTACATGAACAACCTGCCGAACAGGTCACGCTGCTGGCGACAGAAACCATCCTGCGCCGCTCCTGTGGCTGTTCCGATGAAACCGCCAAAATATAACTAGGAGGTGAAACTCATAATAAAACCCAAGGCAAAGCCCGCACTGCTTTCGTCCCTATAAAAATGCAAGAGGAGAAAATCACGATGAAAAAAAATCTGTACCTTTTGATTGCCGTTTTCATGGTCGCTTCCATGCTGCTCGCCGCTTGCGGCGGTGGAACCCAGGCTCCTGCGCCCACAGCCACAGAAGCTCCGGCCGCAGGGGATACTCCGGGCGTTGAGCCGACGGAAACCGCCGAGCCTACCCCCACCTATCTTCCTCCGGCAACACCGGAAGCTGGAAAGATTCAGGTCCGATGGTTCGTCGGCCTTGGCACAGGCACTGATCCCGGGCAGCAGCTTGACCAGAAGAAAATCGCCGATGACTTCAACGCCTCGCAGGACAAGATTCAACTGATCCTGGAAGTAGTACCCTATAATTCTGCTACCGACACGCTGTCGACCGAGATTGCTTCCGGCAATGGCCCGGATATCGTTGGCCCGGTGGGCTGGAGCGGTTCGAACGCTTTCTATGGCCAGTGGCTTGATCTGAAGGATCTGATTGCGAAGAATAATTACGACACCACAGATTTCGATCCTGCACTGGTCAACATGTACCAGACCGAAGAAGGCACGGTGGGTCTGCCCTTCGCCACCTATCCGGGGGCAGTCTTCTACCAGAAGAAGATGTTCGACGAGGCCGGTCTGGCTTATCCGCCCGCCAAGTATGGTGAGAAGTACAAGATGCCGGATGGCAGCGAAGTCGACTGGAATTGGGATACCCTGACCAAGATTGCCAAGATGCTGACTGTGGACAAGAACAACAAGGATGCCACCCAAGATGGCTTCGATAAAACGCAGATTGTGCAGTATGGCTTCGATCCGCAGTATATGGCTCCGTTCCACCTGGCCGATTACATCAGCGGCGCTGCCAAGGTTTATACGGGCGACAAGAAGGGCGAGTACAAGGCTGCGCTCCCCGATGGTTGGAAGGCCGCCTTCAAATGGTGGTACGACGGTATGTGGGGCCCGCAACCTTTCATCCCGGACGGTGCAAAAGAGCAGAGCGCGGATTATGCCTCCGGAAACCCGTTTGACGGCGGCAAGGTAGCCATGGCGGTTACCCAGAGTTGGTACACCTGCTGTATTGCCGAAGCCGGTAGTAGTTGGGAATTGGGCGTTCTGCCTGCGGATGCCAATGGCAAGGTCAACGGCCGTGTAGATGCCGATACCTTCCGCGTCTGGAAGGGCACCAAGCATCCCGATGAAACCTTCCAGGTGTTGGCCTACCTGCTTGGTCCATCTGCCCAGGCATTGACCAAAACCTACGGTGCTATGCCCGCGCGAAAATCCTTGCTGGAAGCCTGGTTCAATGATGAGAAAACGCAATATCCATTTGTGAAGAACTGGGATATTTTCACAGTCGATCTGGTATATGTGGATGTTCCAAGTGGTGAAGGTTACATGCCCAACTGGACAGAGGCGTGGAACAGGACAGTCACCTTCCAGACCTTGATGCAAAACAATGCCACCATGGACTTCGATGCTGAATACAATAAAATGATCGATGATCTGACCGTCATCTTCAACAAATAGGCGTCAGGTTGTCACATGCCAAGGGTGGGCCGGTTAATGTACCGGCCCACCCTTCTCCAACAGAATGACCGGAAGGAGCACAGCATGTTTGAAGAACTGAGTAACTTCAAACTTAGAATCCCGGGAAAGGGGCGTAACCTCACAGGAGGCGAGCGTCGCGAGGCCCGTTACGGGCTATCGTTTATTTCCCTCTGGATTGTTGGTTTCCTGGCTTTTACGCTGATCCCGGTGATTGCCACCCTGATCTTCACTTTTGTAGACCTGAAAATCACCGACGGCATCCTCAATCCGCTGAAGTTCGTCGGGTTGCAAAATTATGAAACGCTGTTCAAAGACTCCCAGGTTTGGAACTCGCTGGGCGTAACGCTCAAGTTTGGGCTGTTTGCCCTGCCAGTCGCAATCCTTTTTCCGCTGCTGCTGGCGCTGCTGATGAACTCCAAATCGCTCAAGGCCTCAACGCTTTTCCGTTCCCTTTTTTATCTGCCTGTTATTATCCCCTTCGTGGCGGCTGTTTTTCTATGGGGAGGCATGTTGAATCCTGAAAATGGCTGGATCAACCAGGCGCTGGCTGCCATGGGCGTGGCCCAGGCAAGCCTGCCGCGCTGGGTAAACGACACCACCTGGGTTTATCCGTCTTATGTCATCATGGGTATCTGGGGTGTTGGCAACGCCATGCTGATCTTGATGTCTGGTTTGCAGGGCGTCCCCACCGAATTGTATGATGCCGCCAAGGTGGACGGCGCCGGGTGGTGGGCGACTTTCACGAACATCACCCTGCCCATGATTTCCCCAGTCATCTTTTATAACCTTACCTTGACTATTGTCGAGTTGTTCCAGTACTTCCTGGTGCCGCTGGTGGTTAACCATGGTACGGGCGAGCCCGGGGGTGCAACGTTGTTCTTTAATCTGGTCTTGTATAAGACATTTTTCACTTACCAGAGCATGTCTTACGGTGCAACCATGGCCTGGCTTTTATTCGTTGTGATCTTGATTGTAACCATTGTGCTGTTTGCAACCGCCCGTTACTGGGTTTATTATGCCAGCGAAAGCAACCGCTAAGGAACTCTAAAAAAAATGACTACTCAGTCTATTACAGCCCGGCCTATTGTGAAACGCCCTCGCGTTCCTCGGAACCTCCGGAACGGGTTTAACGCCAGCGTTGTTACCCTGATCACCCTCGGAATCCTGGGGATCTTCCTTTCCCCATTTTTGTATATGCTCTTCACCTCGCTCAAATCACCCGAGCAAATGACCCAGCAGGGTTCGCCGATCTATCCGGCCAGGCCGGCTACTTTTGAGTACCAGGGAGAGATACTGGATGTCTATAAAGTCCCACTGCCCGATGGCAGCACCAAAGAGCTGGCGATGCTCAAGCCGGGGCGGCAGCAATCTACTTTTGTCGATCCCCAAAACCCCAACGCCGAACCCATTATCTGGCAGGGTGCCTGGCGCTCGCTGGAACGTCCCTGGACCTGGTCACCGACCTGGTCGAATTTCACGGATGTATGGGAAAAAATCAATTTTCCCCGATTGATGTTAAACACAACCTTCTATGCCATCATGACTGAAATTGGAACGTTGATCTCATGCACGCTGGTGGCCTATGGATTCTCCCGGTTCCGTTATCGAGGCAGGGATATCTTATTCATCGTCATGATTTCAACGATTTTCCTGCCGGCCACTGTCACCTTGATCCCTACCTACACCTTCTTTGTCCAAATTAAGTGGGTCGGGACATGGCTGCCGCTGATCGTGCCGGCTTTCTTTGCCAATGCGTATGATGTATTCCTGCTGCGCCAGTACTTCATGATCCTGCCGCGTGAGCTGGACGAAGCTGCCATGATCGATGGCGCCGGGCCCTTGCGCGTCCTATGGTCGGTCATTCTGCCCCAGTCCATTCCAGCCTTGATGGCCATCACCGTCTTCCACATCGTTTGGGCCTGGAACGATTTTTTTGGGCCGTTGATCTATCTTTCGACGAAACCCGAGCTTCAGCCGATCTCGGTGGCGCTTTCACAATTCAACGGCATCTACGGGACCAAACCTACCCTGATCCAGGCCGGCGCCTTAATGGCCATGATCGCGCCATTGATTTTGTTTGCTCTTGCCCAGCGCTTCTTTGTGCAGGGCATTGTCATTACAGGTGTTGAAAAGTAGTCTGCGATGACAAAGTATGGCGTGTGTGATCTTCGAAACGGCAGTGGCCGCTTCCAGCCTGGTAAAATGCCTGCCACGCCTAATGTAATCCAAATCTCACACGTGTTTCGTGTAATGGGGAGCAAAATACTGTAACTTTACGCGATTTGGCAAATGAGCTGAGATTGCTATTGATTTGCTATTGACTCGCGATTTCAAATGTGCTTTAATTCAACCGGTTACATTTATGGCACATAAATCCTCCTCTGTCACAATTCGTGATGTCGCCAGGCGTACAGGTGTCTCTGTGCTGACCGTGAGTCGTAATATTAATCAAAATACGCCTCTCTTGCAGGAAATGGCTGAACTTGATCCGCAAATCACGCCGGATTTGCACCACCATAGCCCAGTTCCTGCTTTCCACCCATTATTTCCCCTCATAAATGGAGAGCCTGCCGAACAGGTCTCTTTGCTGCGTATACACACTATTCTGCGCCGTTCGCGCGGCTATTCAGACGAGACTGTTACAGTTCAGATGGGAGGTGAAACGCGCAAATAAGAATTCCTGTAAACCCCACCTTACGTTACTTTTGATCCTATAACAAATCCAAGAGGAGAAAAATCACAATGAGAAAGAGCTTGTATATCCTGACCGCTCTGGTCATGGTTGTATCCATGCTGCTCGCAGCTTGCGGTCCTGCGACAACTGAAACCACAACACCCGCCACAACCGCTCCTGAAGAACCCACCGCTACTGAAGCGGGTCCGGCTGCTACCGAAGCCCCCACCGAGGTCCCGACCCCCGTTCCCCCGACTCCTTACGTCCCCGCTACCTGCGAAAGTGGCAAGACCTGCGTGCGCGTATTCGTTGGCCTGGGTGGTGGTACTTCCCCCGCGGAGATCGCTGTTGAGGAAGACGTCGCGAAAGACTTCAACACTTCGCAGGACAAGATCCAGATGATCCTCGAAGTCGTGCCGCATGCCGCCGGCCGCGATACACTGGCGACCGAGATTTCTGCTGGCAATGGCCCCGATATCGTTGGTCCTGTCGGTTGGGCTGGCTCGAATGAATTCTACGGCCAGTGGCTTGATATTAGTCCCTATATGAAGTCCAGCGGGCTCGATACCTCCGTCTGGGATCCGGCGTTGATCAAGTTCTACCAGACGGAAGAGGGCCAGGTTGGCCTGCCCTTCGGTATTTTCCCCGGTGGTATGTTCTTCCTTCCCGCCATGTTCGACGAAGTCGGCCTGGCTTACCCGCCCCAGAAATACGGCGATAAGTACAAGATGCCCGACGGCACGATGGTGGACTGGAACTGGGACACCGTCACGAAGATTGCCAAACTGCTGACCATCGACAAGAACGGCAAGAACGCTACCGAAGATGGCTTCGATGCCACCCAGATCACGCAGGTTGGTTACAACCCGCAGTGGCAGAGCGGCCAATCCATTGGCACCTTCTACGGCGGCGCCAGCAAGATCTACTCCGGCACCGCAGGCGCATACAAATCCGACATCCCCGCTAGCTGGAAAGAAGCCTGGCAGTGGTACTATGACGGCATGTGGGGCAAGCAGCCCTTTATCGCCAACGGGCCGCTGGCTGGCTCGACCGAATTTGGCGGCGGCAACGTCTTCCAAAGCGGCAAGGCCGCCATGGGCCTGTCCCAGACCTGGTACACCTGCTGCTTGGGCGACCTGGACAAGGCTGGCGTTGAGTGGCAGGTCGGTATTCAACCGATGGGCACCAAAGACGGCAAGGTCCATGGCCGTGTAGATGCCGACACCTTCCGCATCTGGAAGGGCAGCAAGAACCCGGAAGCCGCTTTCACACTTCTGACTTACCTGGTCACCACCGGCGGCGATAAGTGGCTGCCAAGCATGGGTGCTGTGCCCGCCATTAGCTCCAAGATTGACGCCTTCTTCGCGGCAAAATCGGCGCAGTATCCGAAGGTCACGCAAGCCAGTTGGGATGTCTTCAAGGCCGGTACGGCTTATCCTGACGTGCCGAGCGCTGAAGGCTGGATGCCGGGTAATAACACCGAAGACTCTGCCCGCATCGGCACCTTCATCAACCTGCTGAACACCACACCGTCCGGCCAATTGGACTTTGAGGCCGAGTTCCAAAAACTGCAGGACGACCTGACGGTCATCTTTAACAAGTAACTTTGCAGTTTGTATACCTGAGGCGGGCCAGCCATTGGCTGGCCCGCCCAGCTTACTCTGAATAAGGAGTGCTTCATGCTCGAGCAACTCAACCAGCTTCCCAAACTGCCTTCCATTGCTTCTCTGCGTAAGATGACGCCGGCGGCGCGGCGTGAAATGTGGGTGGGGCTTGCTTTTCTCTCCCCCTGGCTTTTCGGTTTCATGGTATTTACTCTCATTCCGCTCGTTGCCACGATCATTTTCAGCTTTGCCAATCTGAAAATCACCGATGGCGTTACGAACCCTTTAAAATTTGCCGGGCTTAGTAATTACATACAGTACTTCACAGATCCTCAGATCTGGAATATGAGCGGCGGCACGCCTGGCGCCTGGTTGATCACGCTCAAATTTGGGTTGATCGCTCTGCCGATCGGCATCCTTGTGCCGCTGGGGTTGGCGCTCCTGGTGAACAACAAGAATCTCAAAGGGCAAACCGCGGCGCGTACTTTGTTTTATTTGCCCTCCATTGTGCCTCTCATAGCGAGTATAGTTATTTGGGGCGGTATGCTCAACTCCGAAAGCGGCTGGATCAACCGCTTTCTTATCTTCATGGGGATGCCGAAAGAGCTTACCCCCGGTTGGCTCAACAGCGCCACCTGGGTCTACCCAGGTTATGTCATTATCGGTCTATGGGGCGTTGGGAGCGCCATGTTGATCGTCCTGGCCGGCCTTCAAGGAGTGCCAACAGAACTTTATGACGCCGCCAAAATGGATGGGGCCAACGGCGTACAGATCTTCTTCAACATCACCTTCCCGATGATCTCGCCGGTTATTTTCTACAACCTGATCTTGGGCATGGTAGGTCTGTTCCAGTATTACCTGCTACCCTTCGTGCTTAATAACGGAAATGGAAGCCCGGGCGGCACCACGATGTTCTATAATGTTTACCTGGTGAGGACCTTTTTGACTTTCCAGAATATGTCGTATGGCGCGACGATGGCCATTGGGTTGTTTGTGGTTATATTGCTGGCCACCCTGATCCTCTTTGCAAGCGCCAAATACTGGGTCTATTATGCGGGCGAGACCCGCTAATCGCGAGGCATGAATTATGAAAGCACATCAACTCCGCAGGCTCTTAAGCATTATCCTTACTACGGCCTTTACAATCCTTCTCCTGGCGATCTTTCTTTCGCCTTTTGCCTTCATGGTTTTCACCTCGCTCAAGACACAAGCTCAGAGAGTCATGATGGACTCTCCGATCTGGCCTGCTTCGCCGGTAACCACTCAGTACAACGGCGCTCAGGTGGACCTGTACAATGTGCCGTTAAAGACCTGCCAGGGCTATAACCCGAATGACGGATCTTCAAAAGCCCTGGCGCTTGTCAAAAAAGGTTTGAAGCAAAGCGTGTTTGTCGATCCGGATAACCCGGCCAAAGGCGAATTCACGTGCACCTTATCCTGGCGCGCTACGCCGCGCTACTTTACATTCTCTCCCGCGTGGGGAAATTATTTGGAAGTCTGGAATTCGATCAACTTTCCGCGCCTGTTGTGGAACACCTCCTTCTACGCAGTCACGACCTGGCTTGGCACGCTGATTTCCTGCACCCTGGTGGCATACGGTTTTGCCCGCTTTAGATTCCCCGGGCGCGACTTCCTTTTTCTGGTGTTAATTTCCACCATCTTCCTCCCGGCCGCGGTTACCGTCATTCCACTCTATACCTTCTTCGTGAAGATTAACCTGGTGGGCACCTGGTGGCCGCTGATTTTGCCTCATTTCTTTGCCAATGCATTCAACGTCTTCCTGCTGCGACAGTATTTTATGACCCTGCCGCGCGAACTGGATGAGGCCGCCATGATCGACGGCGCTGGCCCGTTCCGCGTCCTATGGTCGGTCATTCTGCCCCAATCCAAGCCGGTGCTGTTAGCCATCACCGTTTTCCATATTGTTTTTGCATGGAATGACTTCTTCGGCCCCTTGATCTACCTCAAGCCCAACAGCCAGCTTTACCCCATCTCTGTGGCGCTCCAATATTTCAACGGCATCTATGGCTCCAGACCGGAACTGGTCCAGGCTGGCGCGATGATGGCGTTGGCTCTACCCTTGATCCTGTTCATCTTTGCCCAACGCTACTTCATCCAGGGTATCGTCGTCACCGGTGTGGAAAAATAAAAGCGAAAGTATACGCAGTTGAGTGTTAAATGTTAAAAGTAGCAGTGATTGGCGGTGGCTCGACCTATACTCCGGAGCTTGTAAATGGATTCCTGGCGCGGATAAAGCAGTTCCCCCTTGACGAGCTTTGGTTGATGGACATCGATGAAGCGCGGCTAAGCGTGGTGGGTAGTTTTGCCCAGCGCATGGTAGCGGCCAAAGGTTCCCAGTTTAAAGTTGTTCTAACGACCGACCAGCGTGCAGCCGTCACAGACGCGCTCTACGTCACAACGCAGTTGCGCGTGGGACAAATGGAAGCTCGTAAAAACGACGAATATCTAGGTCGGCGGCATGGGCTCATTGGCCAGGAAACCACGGGCGTGGGTGGAATGGCCAAGGCCATGCGTACTATCCCGGTTGTCTTGAAAATTGCCCAGGATATGAAAGAGCTTTCTGCGCCGGGAGCAATGCTGGTCAACTTTACCAACCCGGCCGGCCTGGTGACCCAAGCGCTCAGCAAGTATGCAGAAATCCCATCAGTGGGTGTGTGCAACGTTCCGATCACTGCCAAAATGATGATTATCAAAAGCCTTGAAAAAGGTACAGGAAAGAAGATCGACCTGGGGCAGACGGAGTTGAAAACGCTGGGACTGAATCATTTATCCTGGCATCGCGGTTTCACCATTGAAGGTGAAGATGTCTGGCCCCAGGTGATGGAAGGCTACATCAAGAATCTGAAAGCGCAGGAGCACCCTGAATGGGATGTACGCACTGTTGAAACGTTGCGGATGATTCCGAACTATTATTTGCAGTATTTCTATTACACCGATAAAAAGCTGGCTGCCCAGGAAAAATGGCCGCCGTCACGCGCCGAAGAGGTGATGGCGGTTGAAAAGGATTTGTTGCGTGAGTACGCCGATCCTGATCTGAAAGAACCACCTGCAGACTTGATGAAACGGGGCGGGGCTTATTATTCAACGGTTGCCACACAACTGCTTAATGCGCATTACAACGATTTGAATGAGACGCATGTCGTCAATATTGCAAATAACGGTGCTGTCAAAGAATGGCCTGCCGAGTGGGTTTTGGAATTGCCGGCCAAAGTAAGGCGCAGCGGCATTACCCCTATTGCTACAGAGCAGTTGCCACCGTCTTGTTTTGGTCTGATTGCGCAGGTAAAATCATATGAAATGCTGACGGTGGAAGCCGCTGTCCATGGCGACCGGGATGCAGCTTATCAAGCTATGCTGGTCCATCCACTTGGCCCCGCAGCGGATCAGGTTCAGGCTGTGCTGGATGACTTGCTTGAAACACATAGGCCGTACCTTCCACAGTTCTGGAAAAATTAGCGTCAGAGCGTGCGAACCCATCCGCATATATATTTCTGATGACGACAATACTATCTCCGGCGAAGGGTTTTTATGGGCTGTTTTTTAGGCGTTGATCTGGGCGGAACCAAAACGCATATGGTGATCGCCGATGAGAAAGGTCGCACACTGGGGTTTGGCGAGTCTGGGGGGGGTAATCATCAAGGTGTGGGATATGATGGAATGTACAGAGTTCTACGGATTGCATTGGGCGAAGCGCTTAAATCTGCCGGGTTGAAAGAAAAGGATATTACCGGGGCCGGATTTAGTATTGCCGGGTATGATTGGTTGTCTGAAAAAGAAATCAACATGGCCGTCATTGATAAACTTGGCCTGGATGCTCCTTATGAACTGGTGAATGATGCGATTCCGGGGCTGGTGGCGGGGTCGGAAGAAGGCTGGGGCGTGGGAGTTGTCTCTGGAACCGGATGCAATTGTCGGGGTTGGGATCGCGACCACAAACGTGAAGGTCGCGTGACCGGCTATGGCATCATGATGGGCGAAGCCGCTGGGGGTACCGAACTGGCATACCGAGCCATGCAACTGGTGGGCTATGAATGGATGCAAAGGGGACCGAAAACAGCTTTAACGCAGATATTTATTAAATATGCCGGGGCGGAAGATCTGGAAGATCTACTCGAAGGCTACACTGAAGGTCATTATCAGGTCAGAGCAGATGCGGCTCCGCTTATTTTTGAAGCCGCGCGAGAGGGAGATACCGTGGCACAAGATTTGATCTGCTGGGCAGGGCAGGAACTTGGGGAGATGGCGATTTCTGTGATTCGCCAATTGGCGTTTGAGAAGCTTAATTTTGACGTTGTCCTCTCAGGGAGTATGTTCGAAGGCGGCGCCCCCTTGATTGACCCGATGCGCGAGACCATTCAAAAAATAGCTCCAGGCGCCCGGATGGTGCGGCTGACCGTACCGCCAGTAGTTGGCGCGGTGCTGATTGGTATGGAAAAGGGCGGAGTAAAAAATGGGCCTGAAGTGCGCAAGTTGCTGGCCGAGTCGCTGAAAACCCTTCTCCAGAGCGCTGCCCTTCGCGAGGTCTGAAATGATTGAGATCGAACTTTCTTACATTTATAATTCTCCACTGGACGAGCAGACATTAACTGCAATGGTGGAAGAATTCGGCACCCAACACCGTGTCAAAGTCAATCTCCGAATGATGACTTGGGCTAGCGCCTGGGCAGAAATATTGACGATTGCCTCACACGGCAGCGGACCAGATGTTTCACATATTGGCGGTACCTGGGTCAGCAGCCTGGCAAAAATGAACGCCTTGCGGCCTTTCAGGGTGAATGAAATTGCCGAGATAGGCGGACCGGCCTCCTTTATGAGACCTACCTGGCAAAGTACCAGCTTGTTCGAGGATGAGCGCATTTGGTCCATACCCTGGACAGGTTGGATCTACCTGGTTTGCTACCGTAAAGACCTGCTGGAAAAAGTCGGGGTGGACGTATCGAGTGCCTTTGGTACGATCCAGACCTTTGATAAAACGCTTCATCTGTTGAAAAACTCCTCACTCGAAATTCCCTGGTTAAACCCGGAAATCCGGCCCCCATATACAGATTTATTGCACGTCGCGGCCTCGTGGGTCTGGGCGGCGGGTGGTGATTTTATCAATAGTACCGGTACCCAGGTGGCTTTCGACGACCCAAAAGCGATTGAGGGTCTGATTGTCTGGCTTGAAACCTATCGTGCTGTCCATCAAGATTACAGGCAAATTTTGCTGGAAGAATGCTCCGCCCTGTTCGGGGAAGGACGCGTTGCCGCCATGTTGACTGAGATCCGCCAGGCAAATGTAATAATCGACACTGCAAAGGCTCCGCTTGTTCGGGAAAACCTGGGCATGGCCACCCTTACCAATGTCCCGTGGACCGGCGGAGGGAACTTCGTCATCTGGGAGCATATCCAGGGACACCACGAACGCGAACGAGCCGCCCTGGAATTGGTCAAATTCCTGACAAGCAAGGAATCCAACCTGCGCTGGAGACAGGAATGTGGCCACATGCCAGCACGGGTCGATGCGTTGGAGGAAATTTATCCGATTGGAAATCCACTGCATGAACCGATTGAACTGGCGGCGCACAAAGGGCGTGCTTATTACAACATCCCGCTCTGGCGGCGTATCGAGTTCCAACTAAGCCAGGCATTGGGGGCTGTGGTCAAGGAAGCGCACGAAAACCCATCGGCAGATTCGGCTGGTATTCTGCGCGCACAACTGGAACCCCTCGCCCGGCGTCTTAATGTCACTTTATCAACCTAAAACATGATGGAAACCAATGCCCCTGCACTCCCGCATAAAACCTCACCTTTTCGTGTGATCGGTTACCTGACGGATCACGCTGACCCGGATGCGATTCCCTTTGAGAAGTTGACCCACGTCAACTATGCTTTTCTGCTTCCTAACGAGGATGGGACGTTCAGGGCATTCAATAACCCTTCGAAGTTGGAACAGATGGTTAAGCGGGCCCACGAGAGGGGCATAAACGCGCTTGTTTCCGTCGGCGGTTGGGGCTGGGAATCCCAGTTCGAGAAAATGGCGGCCAGGCCTGAACGGCGCGCGGTTTTTACTCAGCAACTCTTGAAAGTAATCCAGACTTACCAGTTGGATGGCGCCGATATTGACTGGGAATACCCCAAGCCGGGGCAATCTGCGCAGAATTTTCTGGCTCTTATGCAGGAACTGCGCGCTGCACTTCCCAAACAAAAACTATTGAGCGCTGCGGTGGTTGCTTTCGGGGAGATCGGCGGCGGAATCCCAACAGATAGTTTCGCGTCGATGGATTTTGTCAACATCATGGCTTATGACGATCACGCGCACCCTTCTTCACATTCTTCAATGGAATGTGCCCGTGCCTCGCTGGACTATTGGATCGGACGCGGGCTGTCAACTGAAAAAGCTGTTCTGGGTGTGCCCTTTTATTCCCGCCCGGATGGTATCCCTTATTTTAAGTTGATCGAAACTGATCGGGCCGCCGCCAGTACGGACTTTTTCGACTACGATGGTATAAAAGTGAACTATAACGGCATGACCACCATACAGGCCAAGGCGCGCCTGGCGCTGGAACGCGCCTCAGGAATTATGTTCTGGGCCCTGGGACAGGATACGAACGATGATACTTCTCTATTGGCTACCATTGATCATGTTATCAAGGGAAAAGTATGACCATCAGACTCATTGTTAACGCAGACGATTATGGACGCTCGGCCAATGTTTCACGTGGCATCCGCGACGCGCACACTCTTGGGATCGTCTCGTCCACAACCTGCATGATGAACATGCCTACGGTCGTGGAGGATATCAAAATTGCCCTGGGCCAGACGTCTCGGCTGGGCTTGGGCGTCCATCTTGTTCTGACGGCTGGCCGCCCCCTGTTACCTGCGCCTCAAGTCTCTACGCTGATCCAATCGGATGGCGCTTTCCTGAAACTCGAACAACTAATCGCTCGGCACGCAGAATTGGATGGGGTCGAAGCCAGGGCCGAATGGCATGCCCAGATCGAAAAGTTTATTGCCGCCGCCGGGCGCAAACCGACTCACCTTGACTCACACCACCATTGCACTTACTTCACGCCTGCCCTGTTCCGATCCATGCTGGAGCTGGCAAACGAACATGACCTGCCCATTCGCCTACCGGTTGCGCGCGAGGCCAACACCAGCCTGACCGGACTGCCTGCGGAATTGCGCGGGCCCCTTCTGGAATACGCACCGCGCCTTTTGGAACAGTTCCAGCCGCGCCACCCGGATGCTTTTTTTGCAACTTTCTATGATGACCTGGCAACGAAAGATGAACTCGTCCGAATCCTGGGCAGCCTGAGCGACGGTACGTTTGAAATGATGTCCCACCCCGGTTATTCAGATCCCGAGTTGGCTGCTTCGTCAAGCTATGCCGTCCAGCGCGAACGCGAACTGGAGTTATTGACGTCTTCGCAGATTCTGGATGAGATCAAAAAGCGGAATATTGAATTGATCAGTTTTGGCCAGTTATAAAAGCCCTATTAAAAACAGGCCCGGAAGCATTTTCTAACGCCGCCGGGCCTGTTTTTATTGACAAAGACTAATGGGTCTCGGTTACCTTGGTAATGGTGCGTGGTTTTTCGGGATCATAACCCTTGACCTGGGTTAAGTGCCATGCAAATAACTGTCCGGGGATAATGCTGATGACAGGAGAGAGCCATTCGGGCATGTCCGGTAGATCGATGGGAGACTGTGCGAGGGACAGAGCTTCTTTGGCGTTGGAAATAATAACCAGTTCGGCGGAATGTTCGTCGCGCAGTTTGGTCAACATGCTGAGCATGGTGTCGAAAACTTTTCCGTGCGGCGCAACTGCCAGGACCGGGAATCCGCCTTCGACCATGGCGATTGGGCCGTGTTGGAAATCTGCTGAGGAATAGGGATCGGCCACCACGTAGGTTAGCTCCTTGAGTTTAAGCGCCCATTCGAAGGCTGTAGCGTAATTGAACCCGCGCCCGAGCACCACACATTCCCTCATGTAGCGAAAACGCTCCGACATGCGCTGGATGCTGGCGTCGTGTTTGAGCACTTCTTCCGCCAGGGCCGGCACTTTCTCGAGCTGTTCCCAGGCATCGTGATCGCCCTCAAGCGCTACCGACAGCATGGCAATAATCATCAGCTCAGATGTATACGTCTTTGTCGCTGCGACGGCTTTCTCTGCTCCGGCCTGGATATCCAGCACCAGGTCGGCGGCATTTGCCAGAGGGGAATTGGGTTCGTTGGTGATCGCCAGGGTCAGGCAGCCCTGCCGTTTCCCTTCTTCCAGCACGCTGATGATATCCGGCGACATGCCAGATTGTGAGATGCCCACTACCAGCGCATCCTCCAACTTTGGCGGCTGCTGATAGTAGGTGAACAGCGAGGGAGTTGCCAGCGCGATCGGCAAATGATTGAAGGCGCCCCACAGATAGTCCGCGTAACGCCCGGCGTTGTCAGACGTCCCACGCGCGGCCAAAAAAACATATTTGACTGAACGAGCGCGGATGGCATCTGCGACTTTCATCACCGCGCCGCGTTGGTCTTCAAGTAAACGTCCCAGGCGCTCGGGTTGTTCAAGAATTTCTTTATGCAATGACATATTTGCCTCTATCGATATTGAATCGGGGTTTAAGTGCAGCGTAGATTTTACCATCCCACCCTTTGCAAACACACCTCAATGAAAAACTGGAACATTTATTACTTTTCCCAACGGGCATATACCGCCTGAGAAAGCAATCGGCCCGCGCTGGATTCACGCGTCACCAACTCACCCGCATCCAGCTTGCCGTTAAACGGACTCATCATCTCGCTCACAGTCTGGTACAGGTGTACGGCTGAAGCACGCACTGCATACATCGTCGCCACGACGAATAACGGTTCTGCGCTCAACACCGCCTGGCAGGCCTCCAGCAATTCTGGCAGGGATTCATATACTTCCCAGACTTCGCCTTTTGGCCCGCGCCCGAACTTGGGCGGGTCCAGGATAATGCCGTCATATTTCACTCCACGCCGCCCCTCGCGCTGGACGTATTTCAGTGCATCGTCCACAATCCAGCGGATGGGTCTCCCTTCCAGCCCGGAGAGGCCCTGGTTATCGCGCGCCCACGTCACCGATTTTTTCGAAGCATCCACATGTGTCACAGCAGCCCCGGCCCGGGCAGCCATCAATGATGCCAGTCCGGTATAGCCGAACAAGTTGAGCACCTTGGTTGGGCGCGCGGACTTTTCGATCAGAGTGGATAACCAGTCCCAGTGGGCAGCCACTTCGGGGAAGATACCCAGATGCCGTCCTGGCGTAGTCATTGCCCAGAATTTAATCCCGGCATACTCCATCTTCCACCGGTCGTCCACTTTTTTTTGCAGATCCCAATGTCCGCCGCTTTCTTCGCTCGTCGGCTGGAAGATGCCATGGGCATCGCGCCATATGGATTCGGGGAGTCCGCGCTTCCACATCGCCTGGACCTCGGGCCTTACGAAGCGGTATACGCCGAAGCGTTCGAGCTTCAACCCGTCGCCGCTATCGAGCAATTCGTAATCTTTCCAATTGGTGGATTCTAATAAAGTCAGATCCATGCTACGCATACGCCTTTTATCTGGGAGAGTGGTCATTTTTCCCCATTGTCTAAGTGGGAAAAAATACCCCAAAACGGGCTGAAAGTGGGAGAAGGCCGCCTAAAAACCTTTACAAATCCGTATACGAGTGGGAGAAAAGTACTATTCCTACTTGAAATAGGACTTAAATGGGTGTAGAATTAGCTTGTAAGTGGGAGAAAGTGGGACGAAGTGGAGCGCCGGCATATGTCCGGCGTTCCACGCATATTAAGGAGTTTGTAGAACGTATGTTCTTAGGACAGTACCAACACTCTCTCGATGATAAAGGGCGCCTGACAATTCCAGCGGCGTTCCGTGATGCGTTGGGAGAGGGTGCCTTCGTCTCGCAGGGGTTCGACCGCAACCTGATGGCCATGACCGGCGCTTACTTCCAGCAGGTCTACGATCGCATCAACGCAATGAGCATCACCGATCCGTCGGCCCGCTTGCTGCGCCGTTTGATCCTGTCCAGCGCCTACCAGGTCGAAGTGGATAAGGCCGGGCGCATCCTGCTCCCGCAGAACCTGCGCCAATTCCTGGCACTTAATGGCGAGGCCATGGTCGTGGGCCAGGGCGAATACTTCGAAATCTGGACACCCGGCGAATGGAACCGCCAGATGCAGACCCTGCAGGATGCCGAAGCCAACACTCAGCGCTTTTCCACGCTCGATCTTTCGACCGGAAAAGCGTAGCTCTCCCGGCGTATGAGTGAAGCCCCGCACCTGCCAGTACTTTACAAAACCATTATAACCGCATTGGAGCCTAAAAGTCTCCGCCGCTACGTGGACGGAACCCTGGGAGCGGGCGGGCACGCCGCCGGAATTCTGGAGGCCTCGGCCCCCAAAGGCGAACTGCTGGGCCTGGACCTCGACCCGCAGGCCTTGGCCATCGCCCGCGAAAGACTTGCTCCTTTTGGCAAGCGTGCACATATCCGCCAGGCTTCGTATATAGCGATGAAAGACGAGGCGGCGGGACTGGGCTGGCAGGCGGTTGACGGCATCCTTCTGGACTTCGGCGTTTCCTCGATGCAATTGGACAAACCCGAGCGAGGCTTCTCCTTCCTGAACGACGGGCCGCTGGACATGCGCTTCAGCCCGAACACAGCGCTCTCCGCCGCCGACCTGGTAAACACTTTCTCTGAGGAAGATTTGGCCGACATCATCTTCCGTTACGGCGAGGAACGCTTCTCACGCAGGATCGCCCGCTCGATCATTGGCAACCGGCCGATCAACACCACGCGGCAACTGGCTGAACTGATCCTTAAAAGCATTGGCAAGAAAGAGCGCATTCATCCGGCCACACGCACATTCCAGGCCTTGCGCATTGCCGTGAATGAAGAGTTGGAAGCCGTCGAAACGGTGCTACCACTGGCGGTGAGTCTGCTCCGAAATCCTGACCCGGCATCGGGGAAGGCCGGTGGGAGACTGGCGGTAATCTCCTTCCACTCGCTGGAAGACCGCATCGTCAAAGAATATTTCCGCCGCGAAAGCCGCGACTGCATCTGTCCGCCACAACAACCGGTCTGCACTTGCGGGCACAAGGCAATTATCAAAGAAATCACTCGCAAGCCGATCCAGGCTGACGAAGAAGAAATCAAAACAAATTCTCGCTCACGCAGCGCAAAACTACGGATTGTAGAAAAGATACAGAGTGCTGTGTAGTTACCAGAATGAAAGGCATTTTTGTAAGGAACAGTATGACCATCATTGGAAAACTCATCCCATCCCGTTCGCGTAAGGCAGCCACCGCTCAGCCGGATGGTGTTCGTGCTTATCGCGCGGAAGCTATCCGGCTGGTGTCTGTGGCCCGTGAAAGCGGATTGCGCTTTCAGCGTCAATGGGTGATTTCCTTCGTGGCCATTGTTGGAATGCTGGCATTGCTTGCAGGACTTTACCTGAACGTTACTGCAAGTGCCTCGATTGCGGGGCGTCAGATCCAAAACCTTGAAGTAGGTATTGTTACGAATGAACAGGTGAATGCCGATCTTGAAACCCAGATCGCCACATTGATGTCCAACAGCGTCCTGGAACAACGCGCGCAGATAATGGGTTTTGCGCCGGTCGACCGGACCAAATTAGAATATATGGTGGTCCCTGGTTATTTCCCGCCTCAGCCTGTGAACATGGTTTCATCTGTGGCTCGGGCGGAAATTCTGGCGAACTCACCAGAATTTAATGAGACCCTGATCGATTGGATTTCCAAGCAGGTCGAAGCAGCATCGATACCTTTGTCTGAAGCCAAACACTAAGCCATGAAGAAATCCTATCAGGTCCGCTCCCTTTCACTTTCGGTTTTGTTCGCGGTTTTGGGCATGGTCATCATTGTCCAGATTATCCGTATTCAGAACAGCCCGGAAGCGGCCGTATTCCTGCAGCAAGGAACGCGTTATGCAGGCAGGTTCGAGACACTTTTCCCGGAACGCGGTCAGATCTACGACCGCAACGGTCACCTCTTGGGTGGGAACCGCACCGTGTACGAGGTGGGAGTCAGCCTGGCAGACGTGCGCAACGCGAACAGCATTGCCCTGGCCTTGAGTGTTACCCTGGGCCTGGATTATGACAAAACGTTGGATGCCATCAAGAACCCATCAGATGGTATCGTATACCTGGTGCTCGACGATTACATCTCTTCTGAGAAGGCCCGTGCGCTGCAAGACTTAAAAAAACAACTGGTCGATCAGTATCGTGCAGCCGGGGATGCCAGCCTGGCTGGGCTGAATTTCCGGGCCCACCTGCAGCGTTCTTATCCTGAAAATTCACTGGCTTCCAATGTGATCGGATTCGTCAACCGCGAGGGACATGGCTACTATGGCGTGGAAGAAAAATATAACGACCTGCTGGCGGGGCTCCCGGTGACTGTATGGGTGCCAGAAGACCCGAACCGCGCCGAAGAACTTCCCAAGGTTCCCAAGGGGGCGGATCTAATCCTGACCATTGACCGTGAAATCCAGGCCATGGTGGAAACAGAGTTGCAGAAAGGCTTGGCCGATAGCGGCGCACAGGCAGGGACGGTCGTGGTCATGGACCCGCACAGCGGCGAAATTCTCGCCATGACCTCCACCCCTGAGATGAATCTGAACGATTTCTGGCGCTATGGTGAAATATACAAAAATGCCAGTGAATTCAACCGCGCGGTTTCGATGCAGTATGAACCCGGCTCGGTCTTCAAAATCCTGACCATGGCCGCCGCTATTGATACCGGCACTGTTGCTCCACGCACGACCTATCTGGACACGGGTTATTTCGAGATTGGCGGTTCGTACATCTACAACTGGGATCAGGGTGCTTGGGGCGCGCAGGACATGATTGGGTGTCTTGAACACTCACTCAATGTCTGCCTGGCGCGTGTGGCCAGCTTGATGGGTAAGGACCAGTTCTATACATACATGCAGCGTTTCGGGATCGGCCACAAAACAGGCATTGACCTGTCCATGGAAGCGGATGGTCGTTTGAAGACCCCCACCGACAGCGACTGGTACGAGGTTGATCTTGGTACCAACTCTTTTGGCCAGGGCGTGGCTGTCAGCCCGATCCAGTTGATCACCGCTGCTTCGGCAATCGCGAATGACGGCAAAATGGTGTATCCGCATGTGCTGTATGGCATGGTCAGCAACAGCCACCAGTATGATACTCCTGCGCAGACTCTGGGTACGCCCATTTCTCCGCAGACAGCGCGTACAGTCACCGAGATGCTGGCAATCGCGCTCGAAGAAGGCAAATCCGTCGCCCGGGTGGATGGTTATCGCATTGCCGGAAAGACCGGTACCGCGCAAATCCCCGGACCGAACGGCCTGTATGATCCAACGCTGACCAACGCATCCTTCATCGGCTGGGGGCCGGTGGATGATCCGAAATTCCTAGTCTTCATCTGGCTGGAAAAGCCAACTTCATCCAGCTGGGCCTCCTTTGTTGCCGCACCGGTATTCCATAATATTGTTGAGAAACTGGTCGTGCTGATGGGCATCCCGCCCGATGACGTTCGCCACCAATTAACAGGACAGTGAGGCCGTGCTTACTCTTGCCGTTGTGATCGAAGCCCTGACTCATTCCCGCCCGGAGATGACCCCCCTCGTCATCACCGAGGCGGCGATTGATTCGCGCCAGGTTATCCCGGGCGGGATGTTTGTGGCGATCCCCGGTGAAAATGTGGACGGTCACGAATTCGTGACACAGGCCTTCCAGCGCGGCGCCGTGGTTGCTCTGATCGAACATGAGGTCGCGGAACCCTATGATTTGATCGACCTGCGCAAGGGTCTCCTGCCAGATCAGTTGTCTCGTCTGACCCCTTTGCATGGAGTCTATCCGCCAGTGTGTGTCCTGGTTGAAAATACCGTCTCGGCTCTGCAGAAGATCGCCGCTTTCTGGCGTTCGCAGCTGACCCTACGGGTGGTCGGCGTGACCGGCAGCGTTGGTAAATCCACCACGAAAGAAGCGATTGCGCAGGTTCTCAGTCAGCGTTTTATGACACTGAAAAGCACTGCAAACCTGAACAACGAAATCGGCCTGCCGTTGAACATGCTGCGGCTCACTCCCGGCCACCAGTATGCCGTGCTGGAGATGGGTTTCTACGTGCCTGGTGAGATTGCCCAATTGTGTGAGATTGCCCGCCCGCAGGTGGGCGTGCTCAACAACATTGGCACGGTGCATGCCGAACGGGCCGGCTCACAGGATGTGATCGCTCAGGGCAAAGGCGAACTTGTTGAGGCGTTGCCGCCTGCTCCGGAGGGAGTTGCCATTCTGAATTACGATGATCCATACATCCGTCCGATGAAATCGCGCACAAAGGCGCGTGTGTTCTATTACGGCCTGGACTCTGCCGCCGACCTGTGGGCCGATGGTGTACAGAGCATGGGACTGGATGGCATCCGTTTCCGCATGCATTACAAAAAAGAAACCCTGCACTTGCATGTGCCCATGATCGGTCACCATTCTGTTGAGACTGCCTTGCGCGCTGCCTCCGTTGGGCTGGTGGAAGGTATGACCTGGGACGAAATCGTTCATGGATTGCAGGAGAACCAGGCGCAGTTGCGGCTGGTGGCAGTCCGCACGGAAAACGGCGCGCTGGTCCTCGACGATACGTACAATGCCTCGCCGGAATCGACGCTGGCGGCGCTTAACCTGTTGGGTGACTTACAGGGACATCATATCGCTGTGTTGGGTGATATGCTCGAGCTGGGCCAGTATGAGCATGCCGGGCATGAAAAAGTTGGTGTTCGGGCTGCTGAGGTAGCGGATGTGCTTTTAACCCTGGGTGTTCGTGCTCACATTATTGCAGAAGCCGCCCTTAAAGCCGGAATGAATAAATCGGCTATTCATGAATACGAAGAAACCGGCCCGATCGTGGATTGGTTGAAGCAAAACCTGACCGCCAATGATGTGGTCTTAATGAAAGGTTCACACGGTTTGCGGATGGATAAGATCGTGGATGCTTTGGAGGTGTTGGAATGAAAGCATCCACCCTTTCGACGCTCGCAGTCAGCCTGACGGGCCTGAGTTTTATGCTGACCATCATCTGGGGCGGCCCACTCCTGCGAGTGCTGCGGCATTACAAAATTGGCAAGCTCATCCGCGTAGAAGAGCCGGGCAAGCACATGGTCAAGATGGGCACGCCCACCATGGGCGGTGTGATGGTTATCCTGCCAGTCCTGCTGCTGACTGTTCTGCTCAATGCTGCTGCATTGATCGGTTTCAAGCTCTCCGGTAAATCGGTTTTTATTCCGCTGGCGACCATGGTCGTTTTTGGTCTGTTGGGCGCTTATGATGATTGGGAAGGCGTTCGGGGCAAACGCAAAGGCGATGGCCTGCGTGCCAGGACGAAATTCATCATTCAATGCTTGCTGGCCCTGGGGATTGCCTGGATTTTGAAGTACCGATTGGATGCTCCCGGCCTGTACATCCCGGGCGTCGAACTCCCGATTGAGTTTGATCTCTGGTACGTCCCGGTGGCGGCCTTCATCATCGTTGCCATGTCCAATGCCATCAATTTGACTGACGGACTCGACGGGCTGGCGGGTTTGATTTCCGCCACCATCTTTGCCGCTTATGGTGTGATTGCTCTGCTGCGCGGCCAGTTTTTTCTGGCGCAGTTCTCGTTCACGCTGGTGGGCGCGCTGTTCGGATTTTTATGGTTCAACGTCCATCCGGCGCAATTGTTCATGGGAGATACCGGATCACTTTCGCTCGGCGCTACCATGGCGGTCGTGGCGCTGATGACCGGCCAATGGGCCATTCTGCCGCTGATCGCGGTCATTCCGGTCGGCGAAACGATTAGTGTCGTGATTCAGGTGCTGTATTTCAAGGCCACCAAAGGACGCCGCTTTTTCAAAATGGCCCCCATTCATTTGCATTTCGAACTTCTCGGTTGGAGTGAAACGCAGGTTGTACAGCGTTTCTGGTTGATCGGCCTGCTGGCCGCTTTAATTGGTGTTGGACTTACGCTCGCATAGGAAACAAACATGGCCGCACAAAACTGGAAAGGAAAACGCGTCGTGATCATCGGTGCTGCCCGTCAGGGGCTGGCGCTGGCACGTTACCTTGCCCGGAATGGGGCGCAAGTCATGCTGAATGACCGCCGTAAATCGGAAGAATTACAGTCGGAAATGGCCGAACTCGCGAAATTTGATATCCAATGGGTGCTGGGTGATCATCCGCTGACAGTGCTGGACAACACCCCCGAAATCGTGTGCGTCTCCGCGGGTGTCCCGCTCGACAACCCGATCGTGGCTGCTGCGCAAAAGAACGGCATCCGCCTTTCAAATGACACCCAGATCTTCATGGAGGCCGTCAAGTGCAAGACTATCGGCATTACCGGCTCGGCGGGCAAGACCACCACCACCACGCTTGTTGGGCGCATTGCCCAATCCAGCACTGCGGGTAAGTACGGGCGGGTGTGGATCGGCGGTAATATCGGCGACCCGTTGATCAATTACGTGAACGAGATGCAGCCATCCGACCTGGCCATCCTCGAAATCTCCAGCTTCCAATTGGAGTTGATGACTTCCTCCCCGAACGTGGCGGCGGTCCTGAACATTACGCCCAACCACCTCGACCGGCACCGTACGATGGAAGCTTATACTGACGCGAAGGCACGCATTCTCGATTATCAGTCGGCCAATGATGCTGCCGTTCTTGGGCGTGACGATGCGGGTGCCTGGGGTTTGGCAGGGAAGGTTCACGGCAAACTCTTCTCGTTTGGTTTCAGCCCCCTGCCTGCAGGCCAAAACGGCGCGTACGTTGAAAATGAAAAATTTTTCCTGCGCGATGGGGCAGAAATCATCCGCATCCCGGTGGAAGAGCATATCGAACTGCGCGGCGAGCACAACAACTTGAATGTCCTGGCAGCCTGCACGGTTGCCCACGCCGCCGGGCTGACGCCGCAGGATATGTTGGCGGGTATCCAGGGTTTCCGTGGTGTGCCGCACCGCCTGGAATTCGTGCGTACCTGGCGCGGGGCGCAGTGGTACAACGACTCGATCGCCACGGCTCCCGAGCGCACCATCGCCGCGATCAAGTCTTTCGGCGGCCCGCTAATCCTTCTGCTCGGCGGTCGTGATAAGGACCTGCCCTGGGATGATCTGGCCAAACTGATCCATCAACGTGTGGATCACGTGGTCCTTTTTGGCGAGAATGCTGAAAAGATCAGCGCCGCTCTTGGGCCGCGCATCCCCGGTTCGCGCCCGTTCAGCCTGACCCGGGTTGACAAATGTTACGATGCGGTTATAGCTGCCTCTCGCCTGGCTCAACCGGGTTTTGTGGTGCTGTTCTCGCCGGGTGGGACGAGCTATGACGAATTCAAGGACTTTGAAGAACGCGGAGAAAAATTCAGACAATGGATACTCGAACTTACAGAGACGCTGCGGTAGGCATAAACCCGGCTTCGGCCTCCGTCCCCTCCACCGCTAGGGGGCCTTCGGCTCTCCGGAAGGTGGGCGGCAGCATGGATCTGCCGCTCGTGCTGGTTATGATCGCCATCCTGACCTTCGGGCTGATCATGGTCTTTTCTGCTTCGTGGGATTTCTCGCTGGCCGTTTACGACGATCCCATGCGCATGTTCGTTCGCCAGCTCATCTGGATGGCGCTCGGCATTTCTCTGGCTTATATCTGCTCGCGCATCGATTACCACTCATGGCGCTCGCTGGTACTCCCGGTGATGTTTTTGACGATTGCCATGCTGGTGATCGTGCTGTTGGTCAGTGATGTGCGTCTGGGCGCGATCCGCACGGTGCTTGGCGGTTCCATCCAGCCTTCTGAACTGGCCAAAGTGGTCACAGTGATTTACCTCTCGGTCTGGATGCACTCCAAGCGCGAGCAATTGCATGAAATCCAGTGGGGCCTGCTTCCATTGGCCATTATCCTTGGGTTTATTGGCGGCTTGATTTACCTGCAGCCCGATCTTTCAGCCACGGCGACGATCTTCCTGCTCGGCGGTTTGATTTTTTTCCTGGGCGGCGGTGACTTGAAGCAAATCATCCTGCTGCTGATCGTAGCGCTGATTGTCGGTGTGCTGGTGGTAAAGATCAGTAGCACAGGCCAGACGCGCGTAGGTGCGTATGTGGATGGCATCAAAGACCCCACCCAGGCATCCTATCACGTCCGCCGTTCGTTTGAAGCGGTTGTCAAAGGCGGCTGGTTTGGTGTGGGCATTGGCCGGGCAACCACCAAGATGACCGGTTTGCCCGTCCCGCCGACCGACTCGATTTTCGCCGTCATCGCTGAAGAACTTGGCCTGTTGGGTGCCGCGGGCACGTTGCTCCTGTACGTTTTGCTGATCTGGCGCGGCCTGCGCATCGCCGAAAAAGCTCCCGATATGCTCGGTAGCATGCTGGCCGCAGGGCTGACCTTCTGGATCGCCACGGAGGCCCTGATCAATATGCTGGTGATGGTAGGCTTGCTGCCCTTCGCCGGGAACGCCCTGCCGTTCATTAGCGCTGGCGGTTCGAACCTGACTGCCTCACTCGTTGCAATTGGTATTTTGCTGAACGTTTCCCGGCAGTCTGTGTCAGGTAATGAATCAGAAGAATGGAGAAATTTTGGTGCGACTCTTGATCTGCGCGGGCGGAACCGGCGGCGGAGTATATCCCGCATTGGCCGTCCATAATGCGCTAAAGGCGGTCCGCCCGGACGTGGAAACACTCTGGGTGGGTGGTGCAGGCGGGATGGAAACTGAGCTCGTTGAACGAGCCGGTATTCCCTTTAAAGCCATCCCTGCCGCCGGCGTGCATGGTGTGAGCCCGAAGCGCCTGCCCGGCAACCTCTGGTCGCTGGCGCGTGGTCTGATGGCATCCTGGCGCATCCTGGCGGAATTCCAGCCGGACGTGTTGTTCTTCACTGGCGGCTATGTGGCAGTGCCGATGGCGCTGGCCGGGCGGAAGATCGCCTCCCTGCTATACGTGCCGGATATCGAGCCAGGGCTGGCGCTGAAGACTCTGGCTCGCTTTGCTACGCGTATTACGCTGACCGCCGGAGAGTCGAAGCAATTTTTCTCGCCCAAAGCGGATTTGGTTGTGACCGGTTATCCGGTCCGCGTGGAACTGGCAAAATGGAACAAGAAGACCGCACGCACGAAACTTGGCTTGAAAAGTGAATTGCCCGTGTTGCTGGTCTTTGGCGGAAGCAAAGGCGCGCACTCGATCAACCTGGCTTTACTGGACCAACTGGTGCACATGCTCGAAGAGATGGAAATCATTCACATCAGCGGCGAACTGGACTGGGAGATGATTGAAACCTCCAGCCGGAAACTGCCCAAAAACCTGTCGAAACGCTATCATGCTTATCCTTACCTGCATGACGAGATGGGTGCAGCGCTGACAGTTGCCGATGTAGCGGTATCACGCGCCGGGGCATCCACACTGGGAGAATATCCCCTGTTCGGGCTGCCTGCCATCCTGGTCCCATATCCTTATGCCTGGCGTTACCAAAAAATCAACGCAGATATGCTGGCCAAACGCGGCGGAGCGCTGGTGATCGAAGACGCAAAATTAAAGAGCGGGCTGTACCTGACTGTGGAGAAACTACTCGAATCACCTGAGAAGCTCGAGAGCATGCGTGAGGCCATGCGCGCGTTGAGCGTTCCAGACGCGGCTGCTCGAATTGCTGTGCAGCTTATCGAACTGGCTGGAGCAAAGCATGGTTAGCCTGGTTTTTATGTTCTGGACGCTGGTCCTTCTGTTTGGCATCATCGGACTGATGCGCGGCTGGGCCAAGGAATTGCTGGTGGTCTTCAGTGTGATCCTGGCGCTGGCCTTCAATCGTCTGCTGGAACGCTACGTCCCGATCGTAAATACACTCCCGCCCGACAGCCAGGCACTCTTCTGGATTCGCTCGATTATCGTGGTTGTACTGGTGTTCTTCGGTTATCAGACAGTTGCCCTGCCGCGCTTTGCCGGCAAGGCTGCGCGCGAAAAACTTCAAGACAGCCTGCTGGGATTTGTGCTCGGCGCCTTGAACGGCTATCTGGTGATCGGGACGCTCTGGTTTTATTTACATGAGGCCAACTACCCGTTCCCGTACATCGAAGCGCCCAACGAGGCGACAGAAATGGGCCGCGCGGCTTTGAGTCTGATCCAAACCATGCCGCCACGTTTACTGGGCGAACCGGCCATCTATTTTGCGGTCATGCTGGCATTCATATTTGTGCTTGTGGTATTCATCTAACCTATGACACACGTTCATTTCATTGGCATTGGAGGAAGCGGACTCTCCGCCATCGCCCGGCTCCTTTTGGAGAGCGGATACGAGGTGACGGGTTCTGACCGCACGCTCTCTCCGCTGGCCGCCGATTTGCAGAAAGCCGGCGCGCGGGTTTATCTCGGGCACGCCGCCGGCAACGTGGCTGGCGCAGACTGGGTAGTGCGCTCCTCCGCCATTCCCGATGACAACCTGGAAGTTTCTACCGCACTGGGGCTGAGAATCCCGGTCTACAAGCGCGCCGACTTCCTGGGCCGCCTGATGGAAGATAAAATCGGCATTGCCGTAGCTGGTACGCATGGCAAGACGACCACCTCAGCCATGATTGCCTGGATATTGTTCCAAATTGGGCAGGACCCTTCTTTCATCATCGGTGGCGTACTTAACAACCTGGGTACCAATGCCCGTGCCGGGAAAGGCGAAGCTTTTGTCATCGAAGCTGACGAATATGATCGCATGTTCCTGGGCCTGAAACCACGTTTTGCGGTGGTGACCAATATCGAGCATGACCATCCCGATTGTTACCCTACCCCGGCCGATTTCCGCGCCGCCTTTGTGGAGTTCGCCAGGCTTGTGCCCGCGGACGGCGCCTTGATTGCCTGCGCCGAAGACATGGGCGCCATCGAATTGGCGGCTGAAGCAAGGCGCATGGGCAAACGGGTCATTGGCTATCGCATTGCCGGGAACGATAAAACTGAAAGCGGCGAATGGGTGCTGGCTCAGAGTCTGATGGCGAATTCCCATGGTGGCTTTACCTTCAACGCGCTGATCCGTGTGGGAGCAACCCCCACGTCGCTCCAGGGTGTGCAGTTACAACTGCCGGGACTGCATAATGTACGCAATGCCCTGGCTGCCCTGACCGTCATTGCGCTGATGGGTCTGCCCCTGCGGGAAGCCGCCAAAGCCTTGAGCGGATTCAGCGGAACGGGCCGCCGCTTCGAACTCAAAGGCCAGGTCAACGGTATAACGATCATTGACGATTACGCCCACCACCCCACCGAAATCCGCGCCACGCTGGATGCCGCCCGCGCGCGCTACCCGGCCAGCCGCATCTGGGCCGTCTGGCAGCCGCACACTTATTCGCGCACACGTACCCTGTTCGACGAATTCGCCCTTGCGTTTGGCGAAGCCGACGAGGTGGTTGTCAGTGAAGTCTATGCCGCGCGCGAACTGAAAGAGGATTTTTCGGCCGAGAAGGTTGTCATGGCCATGCGTCGCTCGTCGGCATATTTCATTCCAGAATTATCGGATATCAGCAATTATCTTGTTTCTCATCTCAAACCCGGTGATGTGATGATCGTGCTCTCTGCCGGGGATGCCGATAGGGTCAGCGCCGATGTGCTGGCTCGCCTGCAAAAAGGAGAGGTTCGCCATGAATGAAAAGAAGCATACCTACCAATCCACCACTCTTGAACTGCCACCGCTGAAAATGGTGCTGGGCGATGTGCCCAACCCGGATGGCGAAAGCCGCCGCCCATTCCATCCGTTTCCATTTGTTACGGAAAAGCCTGAGGTGGAAGCCAAAAGCACGGTTAAGAGATTGATTGGCTATATCAAGGACGCGAAGTAACCCGCAACTATGAGACCCGCGGTCATGACCGATCTGCGCGCATTGTTTGGAGAGCAGGTGCAGGAGCAAATGCTGCTTGCGCCTTATACCTCTGCGCGCATCGGCGGGCCGGCGGATACACTGGTAACCGTCCGCAATGCCGATGCGCTGGCCCGGGCGGTGCAGGCCTGCCTGGAGCACGACCTGGCCTTCACCATGCTTGGCGGCGGCGCCAACGTGCTGGTCAGCGATAAAGGTGTGCGCGGCATCGTCATCCTGAACCGGGCCAAAGCCGTGGAGTTCCGCGAAGCTGCTGAACCGCGCGTCTGGGCCGAATCCGGCGCGGTCTTTTCCAACCTGGCGCATCGCGCCGCTGCCAAAGGGCTTGCCGGCCTGGAATGGGCCACCGCGGTCCCCGGGACGGTTGGTGGGGCCGTATACGGCAATGCCGGTGCGTTTGACGGCGATGTGGCGCAAGACCTCCTGCGTGCCGAGATCCTGGATGAGAGCGGCCGTAGCTGGTGGCCTGTGGAAAAGCTGGAATACGGCTATCGCAGCAGCATTTTGAAACACGGTCATGCCAGGGCAGTTGTCCTTTCGGCTGAGTTTAGATTAAAAAATGGTCGCACTGAGGAGATACAGGCGAAAATCGATCAATTTACTGCCCACCGAAAGATTAGCCAGCCGCCGGGTGCCAGCATGGGCTCGATGTTCAAGAACCCGCCCGGAGATTACGCTGGACGCTTGATCGAAGCCGCCGGGCTGAAGGGCACGCGCATCGGCAATGCCGAGATCAGCACAGTACACGGAAATTTCTTTGTCAATCACCCTGTTGTGCATCGTCCCGACGTTCCTGCGGGGAAAACGTCTGGGCAAGCCGGTGAGACGAAAGCCTCTGATATTCGCAAGCTGATCGAACTGGCACAAAAGACTGTGAAAGAGAAATTCGGTACCTTGCTTGAGTTAGAAGTTGAGTTGATTGGTGAATGGAATGAAGATGATTAGATAATATAGATAATATAGATGATTAGTGAGTAGATGATTAGGAAAGTCTACTGCCATCTACTCCTACTCTCAATTCCCTATTCTCTAATTTCCACTCCCTACCATCACGAACCAGGAATTAATCATGACATCATCACCCAGCACAAAACGCACCATTGCCCTGCTCTTTGGCGGCCGCTCTGGCGAACATGAGGTTTCACTCATGTCGGCCCGCTCGGTGCTGTCTGTGCTGGACCGCACCCGCTATGACGTGATCGAAATCGGGATTACGCATGAGGGTGCCTGGCTGACCGGACAACAGGGGCTGGCGGTGTTTGAGCAGGGCAAAACCGAGGCCCTGCTCCCCGCCAGCCTGAATCCGGACCCGTCCAGGCCCGGGTTGTATGTTCTGCGCGGCGATAAACAGGAAAAGCTGGCCGATGTGGACGTATATTTCCCGGTGCTGCACGGAACCTACGGCGAAGATGGCACGCTCCAGGGCCTGTTCGAAATGGCCGACGTGGCCTACGTAGGCGCGAATGTGCTGGGTTCATCCGTCGGTATGGACAAGGGCATATTCAAAGACGTGATGCGTTCCAACCAGGTGCCGGTCGTCGATGCGCTGGTTGTGCTGCGCTCCGAGATCCAGAAAGACGTCCAGCGCGTGCTGGAACGCGCCGAGACGCTGGGTGCTTACCCGTTGTTCGTCAAACCTGCCAACCTGGGCTCCTCCGTCGGCGTCACCAAGTGCCGCTCGCGCTCGGATGTGGCCGAAGGCCTGATAGAGGCTGCCCAGTATGACCGGCGCGTGTTGATCGAGCGCGGTGTAAACAACCCGCGCGAGATCGAAATCGCCGTACTCGGAAACGATAACCCGGAAGCTTCCGTCCCCGGTGAGATCATCCCCGGCGCGGATTTTTATTCTTACGATGCAAAATACGTACTCGATAATTCCCGGCCGGTTATTCCGGCTGCGTTGAGCGAGACCCAGGTGAAACTGGTCCAAGAAACCGCCCTGCGCGCTTTCAAGGCCGTGGATTGCTGTGGCATGGCGCGTGTGGATTTTCTGCTCGACCCACAGAGCGGAGAACTGTTCCTGAACGAGATCAATACCATCCCCGGCTTCACCAGGATCAGCATGTACCCCAAGCTGTGGGAAGCCAGCGGCCTGCCCTACGCTGCGCTGGTAGACCGGTTGATCGAACTGGGGCTGGAACGCAAAGCCGAGCGTGACCGCACCCTGCGCCAATACCGGAGGACCGCATGAGCCCCAACCGTGTGACCTTGACCCGCGCTGAAGCTATCCGCAGGCGGCGCGAAGAGGAACAGAAACGACGGGACAGCCTGGCGCAGAAACGCATCAGCATTCCCAAACCGGCTCCTCCCAAACCAAAAGTGGACCGCGCTCCCGTTAAAGTGGCCGCGCCCGTCGAGACGAACCGCCACAGCCGTCGCTACGATATTGCCATGAGTACGCCCTATGGCCGGGCAGACATCGGCGTGAAAACTCCACAGGCTCCTGCGCTGCACATGCCGAAGTTTGGCTTTGGCCCGCGCTGGATTTCCTTCCTGCTGATCGCCGTCTGTAGTACGGGGCTGTATTTTATGACTTCGGATTCTTTCTTCATGGTGAGCAGCGCCAACGTGGTTGGGAACAACCGGGTAAGCGCAGAACAGGTTTCCAGTGTGTTGGGAGTAATGGGCAAACCCGCAATCCTCCTCAATCCGGCGCAAATCGAATACAATATCATCGCTACATTTCCCGATATTGGTGGTGTTCGAGTGGATGTAAATTTACCGGCGGAGGTCGTGGTCACCGTTTCCGAGCGCCAGCCGGTGGCTGCCTGGCAGCAGGATGGCCAGACCGTCTGGGTGGATGCGCAGGGCTATGCTTTTCCTCCGCGCGGTTTTGTGGAGGGTCTGGTGACCGTCTCGGCGACCGGTGCGCCTCCCGCTCCCGGTACTGTGGACATGACCCAGACCGTCGGGGCGCGGCGTTTCCTGAGTGTCGAAATGGCTGCGGCGTTGATGACCCTTTCGCCGAACGTACCGCAAGGCTCCGCCCTGATCTACGACCCGCGCTACGGGCTGGGTTGGACGGACCCGCACGGCTGGCAGACGTATTTCGGCCATTCCGGTAATAGCATCGCGGTTAAATTACAGGTCTATCAATCGATTGTGGATAACCTGACCAGACAGGGTATCACGCCCAAGCTGATCAGTGTGGAATATCCGGACGCTCCATTCTACCGGACAGATGCACAGTAACTCCGTAAAAGGGAAGCATGGACGATATTGTTGTTGGCATTGACGTTGGAACAACGAAAGTCTGCACCCTGGTGGCCCGGGTGGAAGCGGATGATTCACTGCGCATTATGGGCGTAGGCATCGAGCCTTCCGAGGGCATCCGTAAAGGCGTGATCGTTGACCTGAGCGCCGCTTCGCAGGCCATTTCGCGTTCTGTTGCCCAGGCCGAGCAGACTTCCGGGCTGAAGATCGAATCGGCGCTGGTCAGCCTGGCGGGAGGACACGTTTCGTCGGTCAACAGCCGGGGCGTAGTGGCCGTTTCGGGGACGACGGTGGAACGTATGGACGTCGAGCGCGCGATGGATGCGGCACGTACCGTGGCCATCCCAAACAGTCGTGAGATTATCCACGTCATCCAGCGCGGTTTTTCCCTGGACGGCGAGGATGGCATTCATCAGCCAATTGGCATGCACGGTTACCGCCTGGAAGTGGAAGCGCACGTCATTACTGCGGCAACTGCTACGGTGGAAAACTTGCGCCAGGCAGTGGGCGCGGCGGGCGTGGAAGTGGCCCAGTTCGTGCTCAACCCGCTGGCCTCTGCTGAGGTGGTGCTGACGGATACCGAGCGCCAGATGGGCGCAGTGGTCTGCGACATCGGCGGCGGCACGGCCGACCTGGCCATTTACGTCAACGGCGATGTCTGGCACACCATGGTGCTGGCCGTTGGCGGCAACCATCTTACAGCAGATATCGCCCATGGGCTGCGCCTGCCGGTCGACAAGGCTGAGGACGTCAAAAAGCAGCATGGGCATGCGCTTCAGTCTGAAATCGGCATGGATGAGAGTTTCAGCGTCCAGCCGTTCGGAGAGGACCAACTGGTGCGCTTCAGCCGCCGGGATATGGCCCACATTCTCGAAGCGCGCGTCGAGGAGATTTTCGACCTGGCTTTGCAGGAGATCAAGCGCTCCGGTTACGACGGCCTGCTTCCCGCGGGCATGATCCTGACCGGCGGCACGAGCCTGCTGCCCGGCATCCGCCAACTGGCGAGCAAGGTGCTGGGGATGCCCGTGCGCACTGCCCAGCCGGAGAAGCTGGTCGGCCTGGTGGATAAACTGAACTCGCCAGCTTATTCCACCAGCATTGGGCTGCTCTACTGGGCCGCCGCCATGCAGTCCGTGCCCATGATCGACGGGCCGCGGAAACAGCACAAACAGCAGAAAGGAGAAAGTCAAAATTGGAACTTTGTCAAAAGTCTGCTAAAACGTCTGCTACCGTGAGCCTGTTACACCCGTCGTTCCTCAAGGGCAACGATGTGCGAGGAGGGCGCAGCCCGACGGAGTGTCGCTACGGCGCCACGGCGACGCCATCTCGTGCCAGAATCCGGCAAAAACTTAGCCGAAAACATCAAATTGCCGTGCTTAACTGCTACTCACTTGTAATGACCTTTACTACACCTTACAACAAGTCGCTACTCATCTCTGGAGGTAAATATGGATACAAATAAACCTGTGGAAACCTTCGCCCGTATCAAAGTCATCGGTGTCGGCGGCGGCGGTTGTAACGCTGTCAACCGCATGATTGCGGAAGGCATCCAGGGCGTCGAGTTCATGTCAGTCAACACCGATGCCCAGGCGCTGCTGCTTTCCAAGGCTCCGATCAAGGTGCGTATCGGCAGCAAGCTGACGCGCGGCCTGGGCGCAGGCGGCAATCCCGAAGTGGGCCGCAAGTCCGCGGAGGAATCAGCCGAAGAGCTGTATAACGTGCTTAAAGGCTCCGATATGGTCTTTGTCACCGCCGGGTTGGGCGGCGGCACGGGCACGGGCGCGGCGCCGATCGTGGCGCAGATCGCCAAAGAGTGCGGCGCGCTGACCATCGGCGTTGTCACCCGCCCGTTCACCTTCGAAGGCGCCAAGCGCATGTCCTCCGGTGAAGCCGGCATGGAAGCGCTCAAAGAGCATGCCGACACGCTGATCGTCATTCCGAACGACCGCCTGCTGCAGTTAGTGGATAAGAAGTCCAGCCTGCAGGATTCCTTCAAGATCGCAGACGACGTGCTGCGCCAGGGCATTCAGGGTATCTCCGAACTGATTACCGTCCCCGGCCTGATCAACCTGGATTTCGCCGATGTGAAGACGATTATGTCCGAGGGCGGCGCTGCCTTGATGGCGGTTGGCAAGGCCACCGGTGAAGACCGCGCGCGCCTGGCCGCCGAACAGGCCATCTCCAGCCAGTTGCTCGATATCACCATCGACGGCGCACGCGGGGTGCTCTTCAACGTCACCGGCGGCCCAAATATGACCCTGTTCGAGGTCAACCAGGCTGCGGCCATCATCCGCGAGACCTCGCACCCGGATGTGAACATGATCTTTGGCGCCGTGATCGACCCGAATATGGGTGACGAGATCCGCATCACCGTCATCGCCACCGGTTTCGAGCGTGCCGGATTGCCGCGCCGCGTGATCGAGCGTCCGGTTAATGGGAACGTCAACCGCAGTGAGCAGCAGCGCCCTGCCGGCAGCATCCCGGTGCAGCGCCCCAGCGAAAGCGTCAGTATCAATGCCCAGCAGCCGGCTAACCCGGCTCAGGGCCCCGAATTCAAGCCGCAGAACACCTTTCAGGAAGACCTGGATATCCCGACCTTCCTGCGCAACCGACGGTAATTCGTAGGGGCATGGCGTTCTGAGCGGAGCGTTCTCCAGCGTAGTCGAAGGACGCCATGCCCCTTACATGATCTATGCCCGAAAAACCTGCCCTGACCGCCGGCGAGATCCTGGTCGCCGAGTATAGCTATGTCTCCCAAGCGATCTTCCAGGCTAACGAAGACCGCTCGCGGGTGGCCTCGTTCTACATGATCACGTTTGGCAGTTTTATTGCCGCGCTGATCACGTACCGGTTTAATTTCGCATCCGGGCAGCCGGCCTGGGTGCACTGGGGCTTTGCCGGTCTGTTTTTGGCCCTGGCGCTGATGGGACTCTTGACCGTGCTACAGCTTGCACGCCTGCGGCATGCCTGGTTCGAAGGCCTGGAAGCCATGAACTGCATTAAGGAGTATTACATCGCCAATTTTAAAGGCCTGGAAAAGGCCTTCGCGTGGCGCAACGACAGCCTTCCAGCAAAGTTCAAGCCGGCCAGCGTCGGTTTCATGCTGGTCATCCAGGTGGCGATCCTTTCGGGCGCAGCGCTTGGTACGGCCGTCTTTTTCATCACGCTGGCCGTCTCCGGTTCAGGCTGGTTATTGCCGGCCTTCGTCGTCGGCATCGGGTTCTGCCTGCTGCAGATCGATACTTATCGGAATATGCTGAAGAAGTAAGCTCTGTATCCCTCCTGAGAGAAACATCCCGGCGCCTTCCACACGCCGGGATGTTGATTTTTATAGCCTGCGGACGTCGCAAAGCACTGGCCGAATTCATGAGCTGGCTGGGCCCGAATGATGTTAAAATCCACATCGTTTGCGACAGCGCGCTGCCCGGTGTTGGGCGGAAAAACTCACGATGATGGATTGATAATCACCATGGCAGTAAATACCAATAGTAAAAAAGACCGCGGCCTTGTGTTGATGCTGGCAGGCATTGGCACAGGAGCGCTTGCGCAAGCCGCGCTCCTTTTTTTCGTGAACAATACTTTTCCCTTGCTGGGGCTATTTTTATATGTGCTGGCAGAGGCCTTGCTCTTCCTGGGCATGCATACTCTGGGAGACGTGCTTCCGGTCTTCGAAGTAAAAACGCAGGAGCTCTCCCGGCGTAAACCCGGGTTTGAATTCTGGCTCATCAGCCTGGGGATGGTGGGCGCAATCGCGATCCACACTGCGCGCGCGGAAGGGAACGATCGCTACGGCTATTTTTTTGCAGCCGCGTGGGCAGTTGCCATCCTTCTGCCGGTTTACAGTGCCCTGATCGACGAAAGCTGGCGCCCCCCGGCAATTGAGGCAATCACAACGTGGCTCAAAGAGCATCGCGCTGAACTCTTCGTCATTACGACCATCCTGGTTGCAGCTTTCCTGATCCGCTTCCTGGATGTCGAACTGCACCCCTATTCTTTCATCAACGACGAAGGGCACATGGGCAGTGGAGCCGAATGCATCCTGCAGGGGCAGTGCACGAACTTCTTCAATCTGGGCTGGGCTGCGCAACCGCTGTTGGCCTATGTTCCCTATGCGCTCAGTATATGGCTCTTTGGGGAAACGGCGCTGGCTGTAAGGCTGGTCAGCGTCCTGACCGGTACGTTATCCGTGCTGGCAATCTATCTATTCGCCAGGGAAGTATTTAACAAAAAGGTTGCCTGGTTATCGGCCTTGTTGTTGACCAGCTTGCCGGTCCACGTCCATTTCAGCAGGACCGGAGTGGACAATATCATTGATTCGCTTACGGCCCCACTCATCCTGTGGTTGTTATTTCGAGGCGCAAAACGCGGCTCACGATTAAGTTTTCTGGCGGCAGGGATTGTTTCCGGCTTTTGCCTGTACACCTACCCCGGTTCGCTGCTTGCCCCGGTTCTGGGAGCAGGCGCCATCGCATACCTGGCGCTACGCACGCGCGCTTTCCTACAGGCGCACGTTCGAAATATTATCGTCTTTATGCTGGCAGCCTCAGTTGTGATCATCCCGCTCCTGGGTTATTACTCCAACCACACGGATCTTTTCCTGGCCCGCCTGAAGAAGGAAAGCATCTTACAGAATGGCGTACTGCAAAACACGGCGCGGACCAGCGGAAAAAGCGCCGTCGAAATCCTGGCCTGGCAGTTCGAAAAATCCAGCCTTGCCTATATTGCCATGGATGCGCCATTTAATTTTTTCAATTCACCCAAAGCCTACCTGCCGCCGCTCGAGGCGCTGTTTTTCATGTTCGGGCTTGCCTATCTGCTCTGGCGGATCAAAGACCCGCGCTATATCGTTATCTTTATCTGGTTCTGGGCGGTCGTGATTTTGGGGAGCGCACTCACAGGTTATCCCCCGGCCACTCAACGCATCCTGATGAGCCTGCCTGCCGTGGTGCTGATGGTTGCCATCGGTGTGACAAAAATATTGCAGGCTTGCGAACGCTTTCGCCCGGCTATGGCGAAATTCATCCCGGGTATTTTGCTTGCTTTCATCCTCTTTAACGGCTATACAAACATCAACTTCTATTTCTACGATTACCGCATCGGGCATTATTACGAAGAAACCCAGAACGAATTAACCTACGAAGCGCAATTTTATATCACGCCCTTGCACGAGCAAGGCCGCATGTTCCTGATCGGTGATCCCAAAGTCCCGTATCTTATTTTCAAAAGCTTCGATTATTTTTCCCCCGATGTGGAGAAGCGCAGACTGAATAACATTACATCTGAGACGCTGCTTTACCTTCAGAATGATAAAGACGTCCTGTTTATTGCCCTGCCTGATTACAAGTCCGAGATTGAATTGGTTGCCCAATGGATTCCCGGCGGCGAATGGCATGAAGTCAAAAGGCGCTATCAGCCGCAATATACCCTGTTTTACGTCTACAGAATTACCAGGGCACAACTGATGAATTTCATAGCCAGAGGTGGCTACGAGGGTTTACTCCATTGACGGATGCCTGCCCGAACTTATTTGTAGCTATAAACGCCCCACATGTCTGGTGGCAATACTATGCTGCAATGAAAAAGTCAATGTTTGAAAAACTACCCTGTGGGTGTCAATGATATAATTTCGCCAGTATGACGGATACCGATACGCTCAACAACCGTTACCACCTGCTCGAACCGCTCGGTACAGGCGGCATGGCGCAAGTCTATCGCGCGCGCGACCTGATGCTGGAACGGTTTGTGGCCATTAAAGTCCTGCGGCCCGATTTTTCGGGCGACGCGGATTTCCAGGTGCGTTTCAGGTATGAGGCGCGGGCAGCTGCGAATCTCTCTCATCCTAACATCGTTACCGTACACGACTTTGGCTTCGACCAGGGGCAGTTGTTCCTGGTAATGGAGTATGTGCCCGGCACGAACCTAAAAACGATGATCGAGAACCTGGGAAAATTCAGCCCGGATGATGCCATCCCCTTGATGGTGCAGGCCTGCTCCGGGTTGGGGTATGCGCATCGCGCGGGGCTCGTCCATTGCGATGTGAAGCCGCATAACCTGCTGGTCATGCCCGATCACCGCCTGAAAGTCACCGATTTCGGCATTGCGCGTGCCATTGCCGGCATCCATCCCGATGAACAGCATGACGTCGTTTGGGGTTCGCCGTTGTATTTTTCGCCCGAACAGGCCTCCGGCCAGGCCCCCTCTCCCTCCTCGGATGTGTATTCACTGGGTATCGTGATGTACGAGATGCTGACAGGCAAGCCGCCTTTTATCGCCCAGACTGCCGAAACCCTGGCGGCCATGCACCGTGATCTGTACCCCCAGCCTCCCAGCGATCTGAACCCGGCCATCACGCCCGAATTGGAACAGATCATGATGAAGATCCTGGCTAAGGAGCCTTCGGCCCGTTATCGCACCGCGGACCAGTTGGGCCGTGTGCTGATGACCTTCGGCCAGGCGCGCAAATCGCCAGCCGTGGCGCTCAGCCCCGAACCGCCGGCAGCCATACCCGGTCCGACGGTCTCGGTCACGCCGCCCGAGCCGGAGCCTGTTTACGAAGCGACGTACAAGGCCCGGATGGAAGCCGACGATGACGAGCTTCTCGAAGTCGACTGGATTTCGGTTGGGCTGGGCCTGTTGGCGCTGCTGTCGGTTGGCGGGCTGGTCGTATTCTGGTTTTTCATATACTTGCGTTGGACGAACCCGGTGCTATGATGCGTCCTTTTCTGATTACCCCCTCGATCCTTGCTGCTGATTTTTCCCGCCTTGGCGAAGAGATCACACTATGTGAGTCCGCCGGCGCAGACTGGATTCACGTGGACGTGATGGACGGCCACTTTGTCCCAAACCTGACGATGGGGCCGGTGGTGGTCGAGGCCTGTCACAAGGTCACGAAACTTCCCCTGGACGTGCATCTGATGATCGAAAAGCCGGAGCACTTCCTCGAGGCTTTTGCGCAGGCCGGCGCCAGCCACCTGACCGTGCATGTGGAGACCTGCCCGCACCTGGATCAGACGCTCCAGTATATCAAATCGCTGGGCGTCAGGGCCGGTGTGACTTTGAACCCGGCCACACCGGCAGTCACGATCCAACCTGTTTTACACATGGCGGATGTGGTACTGGTGATGACTGTTAACCCAGGCTTTTCGGGGCAGGGTTTCATGCCTGAGGTACTGCCCAAAATTGCCCAGATCCGCAAGATGCTGGATGAGATTGACTCCTCCGCCCGGCTGCAAGTGGACGGCGGGGTCTCCGAAAAGACTCTACCTGACCTGATCGCTGCTGGGGCGGATGTTTTTGTGGCCGGGAACGCGATATTCAAGCATCCTCAAGGGATACAGGCCGGGATTGCCGCGCTGCGAAACGTGATGGTATCTACTCTCTAATGATCTGCTCTCTCATCCCCGCACTTAAAACAAAAATCACGGCTTGCGCCGCAATCTTTGCATCATGATCATCAAAAAAGGGAAAACTACGCCGTCTTGACCAGCGTGCGGATGCACTTGGTGCACAGCGTTTTCTGCATTTTGCGGCCTTTTCCATACACAGTCACCCTCTGCAAATTGGGCAGAAACTTGCGATTGGTGGCGTGCAGGGAGAAGGAACGGTTGTGGCCGAAAGAGGTCGTCTTACCGCAGTGAGCACATTTAGCCATGATTGGTTGAATTCCTTTCTTACATAATTCCGTAACGGTCAAGCGCCGTATTCTACCACAGTTCTATGCACATCTCAAGAAAATGAGGGACCACTTTTAGAATGCACTCCTAACTTCCAATTGCCTGTGGCAAAGGGATGAAAGCTGGTAATATAATAGAAATATATAGATATTGTCCCTACTCTTCTAAGCCTCTCTGGACAGTCCCTCCATGTTGATATGGAAGGATGCCCGATCAAAGAGATTGTGCGCCACCAATAAGGATAACCGTATGGGCAAAGAGACAACCAACCTGGGAAGTATCAATATCTCACCGACTGCGATTGCGTCGATTGTCTATCAGGCCGCTTTGCAATCCTATGGTATCGTCGGTCTTGCTCCCAAAAATTTGGCCGAGGGCATTACCAGTACCATCACCGGTGAACCCTCACGCGGTGTCAATGTCCGCTTTGACGGCGACAAGCTCGACATAGATATTTTTATCATTATCGAGTTTGGTACGCGCATCAGTTCGGTCTCAGAAAGCGTGGCGAACGCCATACGTTACCAGGTGGAAAAGACAGTCGGGTTGAAAGTCCACGAAGTGAACGTACACGTGCAGGGATTGCGTATCAGTAACAAGGATTAAATCGGGTTGTTAGCGGCAGTTGGACTGCCGCTTTGCCGGCAAACAACGAGCAACACGGATTAAACTCTCCATCAGGACCCGAAGTAAAAAACTACCTGGAGCAAAAATTGCAAATTTTTGCTCCACCAGGAGACTCTCTCTCATGCACAAGTCCTTTGATGGTATCGTTTTGAAACAACTGGTGGAAGCCGGGCTGACCTGGCTGCGCACCAATCATCAAATTGTCAACAGCCTGAACGTGTTTCCCGTCCCGGACGGCGACACGGGCACGAATATGCTCCTGACCATGCAATCAGCTTGCAGTGAAGTTGCCAATCTCGGCCATTCCAACGCGGGGCAGATGGCCGCCGCCATTGCCCAGGGCGCTCTGATGGGCGCGCGCGGTAACTCGGGTGTGATCCTGTCACAGTTGTTGCGCGGTTTTGCCCGCGCACTGCACGGCAAGGACGTGATCGACGGCCCTGCCCTTGTGGTGGCTTTTGCCGAAGGGCGTGATACGGCCTACAAGGGCGTGGTCCGCCCGATCGAGGGCACCATCCTCACCGTCGCAAAGGATTCCGCTACTGCAGCCGAAGCGGCACTGAAAGAGACTGACGACCCGACGGAAATCCTGCGCCAGGTCGTTTTTGCTGCCGACGAATCGGTGCAGCACACCCCCGAACTTCTCCCGATTCTGAAACAGGCGGGCGTGGTTGATTCGGGCGGGAAGGGCTTGTTCTTTATCCTTGAAGGCATGTTGCGCTTCCTGGATGGCGAGTCGCTCGAAACGCCGCTCATCTCAGTCCAGCCCATCTCGGCTATGAACCTGGAGAATGCCATGGAAGGCGTCGAAGAAGGACAGGATTTCGAAGTTGTGGTGGATTTCCATCCTATCGGCATGCTTGACCTGCAGGCATTTTATGCTGAACTCGAAAAAATGGGCACTTCCATCCAGGTGGGCGAGGGCGAAGGGATGTACCGCATGCATATCCACGTGCCGCTCGATAAGCGTTATGTGCCCATCGATTACATCATGAGCCTGGGAACCATTACCAAAGTTGCCATGGAGAACCTGACGGCCCAGATGGATGAGATCGAAAACCGCGCCGGCGCGACCAAACTGGAACTGGTCAACCTCGAGCCTGGACAGATCGCCGTGGTGGTCGTCTCACCAGGCCCCGGCCTTTCGCGTATTTTCGCCAGCCTGGGGGTAGCCTCGGTCGTCTCCGGCGGGCAGACGATGAATCCTTCCACGAAAGATATCCTTGATTCGTTCGAGACCCTGCCCACCGACAAAGTCATCATTTTGCCGAATAACAAAAACATCATCCTGGCCGCACAGCAGGCCAGGGAAGTAACCACCAAGAACGTGGCCGTGGTGCCAAGCAAGACCATCCCGCAGGGGCTGGCAGCCATGCTGCATCTCGACCCGAACGGCGAACTCGAAAAGGTCGTCCAGAAAATGACCAGGGCGCTTGATAGCGTCTTGACAGGCGAGATTACCATCGCTACGCGTTCCGTGGAGATCGATGGCGTCAAGGTAAAAGACGGGCAAGTGATTGCGCTGTTGAACGGCAAACTGGCCGTTTCTTCAGACACCCTGGAACACGCCTGCCTTGAATTCCTGGAAAAAGCCAAAGCCGCCGATTACGAACTGATTACATTATTCTACGGTGAAGAGCTGCCGCATGCCGAGGCCAACCGGATTGCCGACTTGATCCGCGAGCATTATTCCAAACAGGAAGTGGAAGTGCAAGAAGGTGGCCAGCCGCACTACCAGTTTATTATTTCAATTGAGTAATTCCCTCTGCATCCTCACTGACAATACCGCCCAGCTTCCATACGGCGGGTTCCCCGGCCAGCGGCTGATCAAGAGTCTGCCGTTGCGTTCAGACAACCAGTCTATTACAGCCCCGGCCGTGGATGACTTTCTGCGCGTCTATCGTGAACTGGAACGCGAGTTCAGCGCCATTCTGGTGCTGACACTTTCCAGCCATCTGGTACCTGTTGCCGAAATTGCTTATCAGGCGTCCATGCAACATGGCGGGACTGCGCAGATCACAGTCCTGGATTCACGCCAGGTTGGAGTCGGGCTGGGTATGCTGGCGCAAATTGGTGCGCAGGCCGCGTTGATGGGCCAATCGCTTGTCGAGGTGGAAGAGCGCATCCGCGCAACCATCCCGCATGTTTACACCTTGATCCATGCCGAGGTCGAGAGTCTCACACGGCATGCAGATTTTCCCAAGATGCAGGCCGGCGACGAAGTGCTCGGGCTGTTTCCGCTGTTTGTGCTGGAGGATGGACAGCTCACCCCGTATAAGAAAGTCCGCACCCGGCGGCACCTGCTCGAATCTTTTCAGGAGTTTATCGAAGAGTTCGAAACCCCGCAGCAAATTGCCTTCCTGCGTGGGAAGGGCAGTACGCTGCGCTCGCGTCCCTTGCGTGAAGTCTCGAAAGAATTATTTCCCGATACGCCCTTTAGCGAAGTGGATATGCCTCTAGCATTGGCAGCATTGTTCGGTGCGCAGGCGGTTGGAATAACGGTCATGGAAATACCAGGAGAAAGAAAGTAGACAAGTGGAGCGTAAACAGGTATCGAGTAGACAAGTCACACCAATTAGCCCTGTTTACTTGTCTACTTGATACTTTCTATCAGAACTCACCCCATGAAAATTGGCCTCGTAACCGATTCCCCGGCTGACTTGCCCGCTGGCCTTGCTGCTCGATATGGCATCGAGGTCGTCCCGTCCATTCTGGTCATTGACGGGCAACCTTACCTGGACGGGAAAGACATCACCCGTGAGGAGTTCTACACACGCTTGCCATCGTTCAAAACCGCCCCGACCACCGCCGCGCCTTCGATTGGGGATTTTCAGGCCCGGTACCGCAAACTCTTCGAGGCGGGCTGCGAGCATATCCTTTCCCTGCATACCGCCCAAAAATTGACCAGTATTGCCGGCATTGCCCGCCAGGCCGCCGGCGACTTTCCCGAAAAGGTCACCGTATTGGAGAGCGGTTCGCTAAGCCTCGGCCTGGGATTCCAGGCACTTGCTGCCGCCGAAGCCATTGAAGAGGGAGCGAACCTGGACGAGGCGCTGGCTGTCATCCGCTCCACGCGCGAACGCCTGCATGTCTATGCCGCGCTGGACACGATGGAATATGTGCGCCGCTCAGGGCGCATTCCGGCCGCAGTGGCCGCGCTGGGCGGGGTGCTGAGCATCAAACCGGTCGTGGAACTGCGCGAAGGCGAAGTGCGGCCGGTCAGTGCCAGCCGCACCACCCGCCAGGCGACCGAAAAACTATTCGCGCTCCTGACCGGTCTCGGCCCGCTCGAGCGGCTGGCCATCCTGCATACCAACGCGCAGAAGCGTGCCAAAGAATTCCTGGATGCGCTGATGGCCGAACACCGCAAATCGATCCCGCGCGACATCCTGATCGTCAACGTGACCACTGTCATTGGCACGCACGTTGGCCCGAACGGGCTGGGCGTAGCAGCGGTGAGGGTATGAATTCTTATTCTAACCGCTTCCATATCGTTTGGCCGTAGAATCCGCTGCGCTCCAAATTTTGTAAGTGGCTGTAAAATAATCTACCTGATCACTATGAAATAAAACAGGAAGCACAATGACACAAAAATAAAAAGCCAGATTCTCATGCTTTCCATAAAGCTTTTCCATTGCTCTTTGTTGAAAGTCAGGAGTTTAACAACAGATTTTAAATTATTGATGATATACGTCAGATACGCGCTAAGAAATGCAAAGAAGATAACAATACTCCAGGAGATAACCTGTCTAACAAATTCCAGCGGCGGATCCATTACATCTCTCAAACCTGGAATCTTAAAGATGCTGGAACCCAAAATTTGGACATCGTATCCTTCGCAAAAGAAGGCAGGCATGTTCAGCCTGGTGCCGATCAGGTAACCGCAATTTAAATATGGTTTGAATGTCTGTTGAATGATCAGGTTGAAAAGGAATAGGGCCGCTATTAACAAGATGCCGCCAATAAGCAGGGGGCGATTCCAGATGTAGAGTATTCCCGCCCATATCTTAAGAAATAAAAACTTGAGAAGATTGTATATTTTTGTAAATAACCTTTGGATCGCTTTCAAAGTCTTTGTATTCTTAGCCATCGTTTGCTCCTTAGTGAGGTGTTGTCATAGTTCCTCCCGGTATGATCCGATTACATCCTTACAACCTGGCAATTATACGATAGTCTTTAATAGAAGCATCAAAGACCTTTGGCGCATCCAGCTCTTTTGACATCTTTGACCCCTTTGTACCTTTCGCTCTTCCCCATGATAAAATAGACCACTATGCAATCCTCCCTCGAAAAACTACGTAAATTTTTCCGCCTTGAAGCAGAAAACAAATATGCCAACACGGCCGTCATCGGCGGGCTGGCAAAAATCCTGGATTTCTGGGAAGCCGAAGCCCGCAACGAAGGCGTGCCTGAGGAACTCGTTCAGCTTGTTGCCATGCGTTTGCGAGACTACGACCGCCTGACTCCCACATCACGTGCCGATACACTCAAAGGCGTCTGGAAACGCATCCAGGGCCAGACCGGCGAAACGGACATGCCCTCGCCTGTGTACACGGAAGATAGCACAAAACCGGAACAGGTTTCCTCTGCACCCAATTTGACCGAAGCTGCACTCGCTGCTGCTGTCCCTTCAGAAGAGACCCCGCAAGCGGCCATACCTGTTTCGAACCCCGCCTCTGCTCCGTCCAGACCTCCACCTTCCTCCCCGAAGCCCTCTTCGCAACAACGCCCTGCGCAGGCGCCCCGCCCCGCGCCGCGCCGCGAAGCGCCTGTTGTCCGCCGGCCTCCCCCGCCGCGCGCCTCCACTTATCCCGGCGCGCAGACAAGCCAGACACCGGTTGCGCTGAATGCCAGCCTGACCGTTTTGCAGGGCGTTGGCCCCAAAAATGCTGCCACGCTCGAAAAGCTGGGGTTGCAGACCCTGGGCGATATGCTGTATTACTTCCCGCGCCGTTACGACGATTACTCCCAGCTCAAGCCCATCCGCGACCTGTTCTACGGCGAGACGGTAACGGTGGTGGGCACGGTCGACAGCATCGTCAGCCGCCCGATCCGCGGCGGCAAGATGCAGATCGTTGAAGTCGTCATCAGCGACGGGACGGGCGCACTGCGCATTAGCTGGTTCAACCAGCCCTGGCTGGCGAACCGCATTAGCGAGGGCATGGCCATTTCGGTGGCGGGCAAGATCGAGCAGTATTTGGGCCGCCTGGTGCTGAACAGCCCGGACTGGGAACCGGTCGAGACGGAGAACCTGCACACCAACCGTATCGTGCCGGTGTATGCGCTAACGGCCAATGTTACCCAGAAATGGCTGCGCCAGTTGATGGGGCAGGTAATCAACTACTGGGCGCCCAGGGTGTCGGACCCGCTCCCCGAAGCGGTGCGACAGGCCGCCGGGTTGTACGGGTTGGGCGAAGCCATCCACCAGGCACACTTTCCTGATTCACAGGAAACACTTAAAAAGTCGCGGGAACGCCTGGCTTTCGATGAAATCTTCTATTTACAAATGGGCGTGCTCAGCCAGAAACGCGACTGGCAGGCTGTCGTCGGCCGTATTTTCGACGTGCCCGAGGAATGGCTCAAGGAACGTATCGCTGCGCTGCCTTATACCCTGACCGCTGCGCAGCAACGCGCCATCGACGATATTTGTGTGGATGTCGGCTCCGGGCGTGCCATGAACCGCCTGCTGCAAGGCGACGTCGGTTCGGGCAAGACTGTCGTAGCTGCTTTGGCGGCTGCCATGATCACGCGTTCCGGCGCGCAAGCGGCCGTCATGGCGCCCACCTCGATCCTGGCCGAACAGCACTACCGTAACCTGAACCAGTTGCTCAGCGACGATGGCGCGCTCTCGGTCGAGCAGATCCGCCTGCTGGTGGGTGATACGCCCGACGCCGAGAAAAAGGATATTTACGAAAAGCTGGCTGCCGGCGAGGTGAAAGTCGTCATTGGCACGCACGCCCTGCTCGAAGCCCCGGTCACTTTCAAAGACCTGGAAATGGTCATCATCGACGAGCAGCACCGTTTTGGCGTGGAACAGCGCGCGATTCTGCGCAACAAGGGCACCAACCCGCACCTGCTGGTCATGACCGCCACTCCCATCCCGCGTTCACTGGCGCTGACCTTGTACGGTGATCTCGATCTTTCGATCATGGACGAGATGCCCGTCGGGCGCGAACCGGTTTCGACTTTTGTTTTGACTCCACAGGAACGCGAACGTGCCTATTCGCTGGTGCGCACACAGGTCACGGCCGGGCACCAGGCCTTTATCGTCTATCCGCTGATCGAGGAGAGCGAAAAGCTCGATGCGGTCAAGGCTGCGGTGGACGACCACGAGCGCCTGTCCAAAGAGATTTTCCCTGACCTGAAACTGGGCCTGCTGCACGGCAAGATGAAACCCGACGAAAAGGATAAAGTCATGGCGGATTTCCGCGACAGGAAATTCGACATCCTTGTCTCGACCACGGTGATCGAAGTCGGTGTGGATGTGCCGAATGCCACGTTGATGCTGGTCGAAGGGGCGAACCGCTTCGGGTTGGCGCAGCTCCACCAACTGCGTGGACGGGTTGGGCGCGGCGGAGGCGAGTCTTTCTGCCTGCTCATCCCTGCCCAGGCGGATGCCGCCGAAAACGAACGCCTGCAGGCCATGGCGCAGACCAATGACGGTTTCAAGCTGGCCGAACTCGATCTACAGCAGCGCGGTCCCGGTGAATTTTTGGGCACGCGCCAGGCCGGCTATGCCAGTGGATTGCGCATGGCCAGCCTGACCGACGTGGTATTGATCGAGAAGGCGCGTGCGCACGCGGCAGCGATCTTCGAGAAAGATCCCGAATTAAAGGCTCCCGAGCATACCTTGCTGGCCGAGACAACCAACCGCTTCTGGGGTAATAAAGGCGATGTTAGCTAGTCTGCTAGTCCGCTCGTCTTCTAGTCAAAAAGATCGCATGCCATAACGACAAGGAGACCAGCGGACGAGGAGACGAGAAGACTAAGCGACAAGGAGACTAAAGTATGGTTCGAGCCATGTTCCCCGGTACGTTCGACCCGATCCATTATGGGCATATCGACATTGCCGAGCGCGCCGCGCGGGTATTTGATGAGATTGTGATTGCCGTGTATGACAAGCCGCTCAAGTCTTTGCTCTTCGAGCCCGAGGAACGCATCGACCTTGTCAAACAGGCTTTTAAAGACAACCCCAAGATCCGCATCGTGGGATACAGCGGCCTGACCGTCAATATGGCGCACCAGATCGACGCGCAGGTCATCGTTCGCGGTCTGCGCGTCTTTTCAGATTTTGAATTCGAGTTCCGCATGGCGCTTGCCAATCACCGCCTTGCGCCGGATATCGAAGAGATCTCCTTCATTACGAATGAAGAGCATACCTTTCTTTCGTCCACGACCGTGCGCGAAATCGCTTCGCTGGATGGCGATGTTTCCAGCATGGTCCCGTCCTATGTCGAAGCTGCGCTGAAACAAAAACTGCATGGCATGAGTGACAGCCAGCGCCCGGCGAATGCGTTGCGGGACTGAGGGGGCACAGGTATAATTGACTTCGTAGAGTCATAATTTTACTTCTTGATATATAATTGATACAGCATTGAAAATATTTTTTCGATAAACTAGACTCTGCCGCTTATTTGATTGAGCGGAGGACCGTATGGATATCCTTCACCTAGTAGACCGTTTAGAAGAACTCTTCAATGAAAGCCGCACTGTGCCCTTCACCCGCAACGCTGTTGTGGATGAAGATAAAATGCTGGATATTATCGACCAGATGCGGGTCACCATCCCCAACGAGGTAAAGCAGGCCCAGCAAATCCTTACCCAGCGCGACCGCTTCCTGGCCCAGGCACAGGAAGAAGCCAACCGCATTGTGGCGCTGGCGCGTGAAAAGGCCGATCAGATGGTGGAGCACGAAACCATCGTCAAAAGCGCCATGACTCGCGCCGATCAAATCCTGGCCCAGGCTCGCCTGGACGCACAGGCCACCCGCCGTGATGCCGATGATTATGTCATTGACGGTTTGCAGCATCTGGATGCTGAAATTACCCGCTTGCAGACACAGGTGCGCAATGGTATCCGTAAACTTGAAGAGGACCGCCTGCGCAGCCCTGCGACAACCACCCCGCCTGCTGCGGAGCCCGCAACTGAAGCGGAAACCGAACAGGCCCAGGAATAACGAAATCCCCGCCGTATCTGGCGGGGATTTGATTTAACGCGCTTTTTCCTGTTTTTGCGGCTGACTCAACCCGAACCAGGAAGAAAGCAACGGGTTCGGCCGGATTATCCAGGCGAACAGCCCTATCGGGAACAGTACACCGACACAAAAAGTAATCATACTGGCTAGAAGCGAATTGATACTTAATGCGATCAGTTTTTGGTATAGAAACTCCTGCGGTACATAGTGAAAGATCAACAGGACGATCGAAGCTGCGCCAGTATATTTGAATGCATTGAAGATGCGCTGGGGGCCCTGCTCGAGCCATTTTGCCAGGTACAGGATCAGCAGACTGCCCGAAACGGCCTCCAGTGTATTCACCACGAACGAACCATAGCTGCGGATATAAAAATCAATCGTGGACTGAAATGCAATATTCAAGCCGGCAAACAAGACGAGCGCTGCGCCAAAAACCCAGGGGGAGTAAGGCGAACCGGTCAAATCATCCAGGAAAGTGCGCCGGATTTCATAGCCCAGGATAAAGAAGGCAGTTGTAATCAGAAGGAGATCGGCACTCCATGGCAGTCCGTAAAACTCAAAGGCATGATTCAGGATCGAAAACTTGACCGGCCAGAAGAGTTGAATGGTTGCCACGCCCGCACCAAGAATGGCCACCAAAAACAAGGCGCGCATCCATAAATATGGCAGGCGGTCATATGCAAATTTTATGAGAAAAAAAGCAAGCAGGTTGACCAAAAACAGATGGGGTAGAAACCAGAGCGGGATCCATTCCAACGTATTCGGTCCGGCGTAAAGTGCCTTCAAGATACGCCCAAAAATGGTTGGCAGGTCTATCTTGGTAAAGAAAATAGATCCGGCATAGATCATTACCATATAGACGATAAACGGTCTCAGCAGGCTGTTAAAACGCCGCCGGACCAATTCGATCAATCCGTAGTCTGTTCTAAAGAACATTCCAGAGAGCAGGAAGAAAAAAGGCATGTGGAACGAATAAACGACCTGATAAATGATTGGGTATTCCAATTTTATGTGATTGTGTCCCAGAACTACGAATAGGATTCCAATCCCTTTGGCTGCATCGAGGTATTCGATTCTTTTCATCATTCGGACTCATCTCCCGCTGTAATTTATCGCACATCCATTAATCGCCAAATTGAAATGTGGCATGCCCTCGATAGCCGTTTCCGCTGTTTAAGTGATCGAAAGGCCGAACCAGCCAGCGAGACGAGGGTTGCCTCGTAAAATGAATTCACACAGCAGCATTGGAATACCAACACCTGCGAGAAAAGCAATGCTGGCAGCCAGATAGGTATTTGAAAATAAATCCAGAGCCTTGTAATAAGTGAAGAATTGGATTGGGCCGTGAAAAATCAATACAATGATTGAATACCCGCCAAGATAACTGAGCCATTGAAAAATTTTGCCACCCAGCTTTTCCAGGTGGTATGAGAGTGAAAAAACGAGCGCACAGGCTGATATGATTTCTAAAGTAATTACCGCGAAAAAGTCATATCGACGGCCTGCCAGATCCAGTTCATATGGAAAAGCAAGGCATAGCCCCAGCCAAACTAGCGCAGAAATCAATATTGTCCACTTCGAAGCAAGGATCGCCTCCGGTAATGAACGCCGCAACTCATAACCGATCAGGAAGAATGCGCCGGTGATTAATAGCAGGTCTGCGCTCCAGGGAAGCGCGCCCTTGATTTCCAGCTTGCCGAGCAACATGAAATTTATTTTTGAAGTGGCTCTCAATGCGAGCACTCCGCAAAACAGCATGGCCGTAAGGAAAGGCAGGCGCAACCAGACGAAATTTAAACGATTGTAAACCAGCCAAACAATGATCCAGGCAAACAAACTCAGCAGGAACAGGTGGGGCAGAAACCATAATGGCATCCAGGCTTCATAATAGTTTGGCAGGGAATAGAAGACTAACTTTAGTGCTCTTGACAGAATGACCGTGACCGGCAGACTGCTGAAAAACAAATAGATCGCATAAATGATCAAAATAATTAGCAGGTAAGGACGTAAGGTCGACAAAAAGCGCCGTTTTGCCAGGCCCCAGAAACCATATTCGGGTTTGAAAAACATTCCAGCAAGAATAAAGAAAAGCGGCATGTGAAAGGAATAAATTAACTGGTGAAACAGATGGGTATATGAATTAATTTGATTATGTCCCAGTACCACCAGCAAAATGCCAATTCCTTTGGCCGCATCTACCCAGCCTATTCTTTTGGGCGTATTTATGGACGGGTCTGATGTGGGATTACCAGATTGAAGCATGATCATCCTTGCGGATTTAATTTGCCGATAGAACAGGAGAATATTCCAGATTGAGCGGAAGTTTGGATGGTATCAAATATACGCCGCAAGTATACACGGGAATTCTTTTGCTCTATAATATTCATATACGATTCGGAGGAGAGATTTATGGATCCTGCCACTCTTGCTGCTGCTGCATTGACCGTTCTTTCGCCCTACCTGGTAAAAGCAGGTGAAAAAGTGGCTGAAAAGATTGGCGCATCCCTGCCTGCGAACGCAGGAAAACTCTGGACAGTTCTGACTGCCAAGCTCAATGGTAAGCCTGCCGCCGAAGTGGCCGTCAAAGACCTGGCCGAAAACCCGGTGGACGAGGACAACCAGGCCGCCTTCCGCAAGGAACTCAGAAAAGCGCTCACTGAAGACCCACAATTTCTGGCTGCAATAGCCGAATTGCTGGAGAAAGCTCAGAAAGAAAGCCAACCCATTAACAACAGTGCCGTTGCCGGCGAAGGCAGTACCGCGGTCAATGTGGGTGGGAATGTACAGGGAAACATCGTCGTCGGCAGCCATAACTCTGTCAATAATCCAAACAGGAAGAAATGATCTCTTATGCCTGAACCGGTTTCCATCCAGGTTGGCGGGAATGTACAAGGCAGTATCGTTGTCGGCGATAATAATTTCGTCGTCAACACCAACCACGGCACAATTGTCTACAAACAGGCCGGGCCGCAGGTGCGCGCGCGGGAATTTGTGCCTCAGCCGCCGCGCCCGCCACGTGATTTCGTCAACCGCACGGCGGAACTATCAAAGCTCGAAGCCTGGATCTCTGCCAGACAGATCGTGTTGTTATACGCGCCGGATGGGATGGGTAAATCGTCCCTGCTCAAACAGGCTGCAAATTCCGCTGCGGCGCAGGCTATGCCGAACGGAGTGATTCTGCTCGAAAGCGTGGATGTGGACGGGCAGACGCTCGGCCCGGACGACGTCATCCAACACCTGTTCGATGCGCTCTTCGAGTCCAACCCTCCGCTTAAAGTGGATTCTGTTTCGGCGCGTACCTATCTTTCGAATAGCCGTCCACTGGTTTTGCTGGACGAAGTGAGCCTTTCCCCGGCCCTGCAAAAAATATTACCCGACCTGTTCCCCCAGGGAGCCATCCTGCTGACGGCCGACCTGCTCTTTGGCAGTGACTTCGAGCGCCTGCCCATCGGGCCGCTCCCCAGGCAGGAATCGGTCAACTTACTGGCGACAAAAGCAAACCTGACTCTGAACGAGGCAAATCGTACTGGCCTAGATGCGATCTGCGGCTTATTGAATGACGTCTCGCTGGCGATCGTCATCACCGGCAACGTCTTGCGTGAGACTCATACGCCTCCCGAAGCTGCCTTGCAAGCTATCCAGGATATTTCCTCCTCCGTGCAGAATCCCGCCTCGGCGGCCCTGGACCGGGCGTTTTCCTTTGCCTTTGGCCAACTCAGCCCCGAGGAGCAGAAAATCCTCTCGGCAGCGGCGCTTACCCCGGGGGTTTCGATGTCGCCTGAATGGCTGTCTTCGGCACTTGGCGGGCAGGAAATCGATGCTTTCGTGGAACGGCTCAAGGCGCTGGGCATGTTGTTTACCAACAGCCCACGCTTGCGTCTCCCGCCCGGTTTGCGTGCCGCAGCGGGGCGTGCCGCAGTCTTAAACGAGGAGACACTCCTGCCGCGTCTGGTTGAGTTTCTACTCGCGCCGCTTCAAAAGAACCCACAGGATTGGGAATATATCCAGGATGAGCTTGGCAACTTTTTCGGCGCACTAACCTGGGCCGTGCGCAGCCGCCGCTGGGCCGATGTAATCGCCCTGGCGCGTGCGCTTGACCCCTATCTAAGCCTGCATGGCCTGTGGGATGCCTGGAACACTGCGCTGGGCTATATCCTGGACGCGGCCCGCCAGAGCGGTGAACAGTCTGTTCAAGCCTGGGCGTTGCACCAGAGCGGCGTCCGGGAAATCGGCGCCGGCACGCGCCAGCGTGCGCTCGACTTCTTAAAACAAGCTTTGGAACTGCGGCGCGTGTTGGGCGATACCGTTGGGATGGCATACACGCAGCATAACATTGATTTTTTGATCGCGCTGCCTCCCGCCGGCCATGACGGACCGAGGCCCCAGCCGCCCAAACCTCCTCCCGGGGGCGCCAACCCGCTTTTGCTCGTGGGCGGGCTGGCAGCTGCCGGAGTCCTGGGGCTTGTGCTGGCCGCGATTCTGATCGGTATTTTTCTCATTCAGTCGCCTCCCGTGACGCCCTATATTCCAATAGATACCGACACGCCTACACTAGTGCCGGAGCATATATTCACGCCCACAGATACTTCCACAGCGACCCAGACGCCAACTTTGATACCCACACTGACCCCTACACCCCCTGGCGGCTCGGGGCAAATCGTATTTCAATCACAGCAGTACTTGTCGACACCGGATGATTTCTTGTACACGATGACCGTGGATGGCTCTGACCCGCATGATGTCTTCAACGAATCTATTCCGGCCCGGCAAGCGGCGTGGTCGCCCAACGGGAAATATCTGGCATTCGTCTCCAATGACAAAAGCCCAATCATCGGCATCAGCCGCAATCATCAGAACCAGATATATTACAGCCAGATCTATATCGTGGAGGCGGACGGCTCTAACATTCAACAGATTACCAAAGGGTCAGGTCATAAATCCCATCCAACTTGGTCGCCGGATGGCAGGTACATTGCCTTTACGGGCGGCGATCCTGACTTGGGCTCGGACATCTATTTTATGGACGCCAGGGGCGGCGATCCAAAGAACCTGACGAATGGCGATGGAGGCCGTTACGATTACCCGGAGTGGTCGCCGGACGGGGGGCGGATTGTCTATCAGGCCTTTGTCAACAACGAGAACTGGGAGTTATTCGTCATGAATGCTGACGGTTCTGATCCAAAGCAGTTGACAAGCGAAAAGGACGGTTGGAACCGGCAGCCTTCGTGGTCTCCTGACGGCAAACGGATTGCGTTTGCTTCCAATCGCAGTCATTTCTGGGATATATATATTATGAATGAGGATGGCTCCGGAGTGGAACCGTTGACCCGGGATTGGTTTGACGATCTCTTCCCCGATTGGTCGCCAGATGGGCATTTGATCGTATTCAGTTCGAACCACTTCGGCAATCTTCAAATCTACCTGATGACCGATCAGGGTTCTGGAATAAAGCAACTCACGAAGATGTCGTGGGATACATCAGAAGCAGACTGGCGGCCGATTATGCCTGGCAACGGACAATAATCAGCTTTCGTTCAAATTTGTTCCTCAAGCAGAGCAGCTCAAACGAGCTGCTCTGCTGATTGTTACGTATTTGACATACGAAATCATGCTCTACCTCTTGACTTTTTAGAATATATGTTCTATAGTAATGGTACAACGTTTTCATCTTTTATGTGGTTTGAAGGAGACCATTATGAACAGAAATTCCCCAATCCAATTGCTCAGCCTGTTCCGCAAAACCGGTTTGCGGCGTGGGTCGATGTTCGGAATTATTTTGCTGGTAGCGCTGTTCGCATTTGAAGTTTTCAACTACAGCACCACTGATTTTGCCCTGACTGACTTGCTTGGCAAAGACCTGACCTTCGCCGGTCTGCGTTGGGCAACCATTCTTTCGATTGCCTTCTGTGGCATTGACTTCGCGGGCATCGCGCGTTTGTTCACCCCTGAGCAAGGGCGCAACGAGCCTGCCGAGGTGTGGTATCTGTTCGGCGCCTGGATCCTGGCTGCTGCAATGAACGCCACGCTCACCTGGTGGGGCGTCGCCATCGCGATTGGCGACCACACAGCGTTGGGTTCTGCCATTCTAGGGCGCGAGATGCTGACCAAAGTTGTCCCCGTTTTTGTGGCCGTGATGGTCTGGATTATCCGCCTTTTGCTGATCGGGACATTTTCCATGGCAGGGGAACGATTGTTCTCGATGGCGGATGGCCGGGCCTCCCGTTTCAACCAGGCACCTGCCCGGCCGCCGTCTTCGACAGGGACGCTGGCAAATAGTTTTTCGCCACGCCCGGTTGCTGCTCGTCCGCAGGCTACCAACCCGGCACGGCCTGCCCGACCCGAACCGAGCTATCACCCAATCGGCATGGCAGCCAAGTCCTACGACGAGGATCAGGCTCCCCGGCGATAATGGAAATTCTTTACACCTACAGAGGCGCACTGTTGTGCGCCTCTGTTTTTATTTGGCGACAGTCAGATCACCCAGCGTGCTTTCGCCGTGCGTCAGCACATACAGGCTGCGCGGACGTTGGCCCGACGTGTCGTAGATAAAATCCGTTATCAAGTAGCCGGCTTTGAAACAAGTCTCGAACAATTCGCGGGTAAAAACACGCCAGGCATTGGCCAGTTCAACGTCCGCAGCTTTGAGCCTTAGAAAATCGGTAGGGATCTCAGCCAAAAGCAGTGATTCGTCTGGAACAGTAAAATCTTCGGGAGGGCAGACCAAAGCTGCGGGGGAGTCCGTTCGAGCCGCAGGAGAAACATCGTAAAGTATGCGGGTATGGGCCTGGTCATAATGATCGAATCCCAACTCCCGGCGTGGACGGCGGCTGAGGCGTTGTTCCACCCGAATGGTATTGATCCACCAATCCACCTGGAAACGGTCGGAGGAAAGGCCGGCGTTCATTCCATCCCGCATTTGGCCATAAGCATCGCGCAGGTATGTATTGCAAACCGCGCCCAGACGGGCAATGTTGAGATGTGCGTTGATACTGAGCAGGGGATCATATGTCCAGGTAATCCGGTCGAGGCCCTGCTTGCGCACCATCTGCCATTGGGCGCGTTTGAGGGCAAAGCCAATGCCCGTACTGCGATAATCGGGGTGGACGCCCATCTGGTGGGAACAATGCTTGGGGCGCGGCCCGTCTGGGACTTCGTACAGGCCCGGGAACCCAAAGAGCAGGCCAACGAGTTTCCCGCTAATGTAAGCGCCCAGTACAAGACCGCCATTATGCGCGATCGTCAGTAGAAGATGAGAGGGGGTCACGTCGATATCGCTGCCGGGCCAGACGAGGCGCTGGAGCTGTTCGACTTGCTGCATTTCATCGGGTGTTTCGAGAAGCCGGATAATCCAATCAGACATTGGAGATTAGAGTTTGGGTTCGCGTGTGAAAAAAGTCTGGAGGGCTAAGCGCGTCCAGTTGATGTTCTTAAGGTGGTCGAGACGATAGGTAAAGCGCGCTGGGAGAAAGCCGAAAATGCGCGGAATGGTATCCATGGCGCAGGTGCGGTTATTGGAAAAATAATCCACCCAGAATGTGGATAATGGGAAGCCTGGGAGGGCGCTTTCCATGACGATGGTTAGCGCGCGCAAGTAAGGCAGGCTGAGCGGGATAAGCACACGGTTCATTCTGACTGTCTCAAGGATGATTTCAAGCGCTTGGCGGAAAGGAAAATATTCTGCGCCGCCGATTTCAATCGTCTGATTGAGTGTATCGGGATTTTCGAGCGACCAAAGCAGGCAGGTGACCAGGTCTTCCACCCATAGAGGTTGCAGCAACACTTCGCCATTACGGGGCATAGCAACCAGCGGGAACAGTGCGACCATTCGGGCAAAGGCCGTAGTAAAATGATCTTCAGGGCCATAGAGCAGCGCTGAACGAAAGATGGTATGCGGCACGCCGCTTTTGCGGATGTGCTCTTCGGCAATCCCCTTTACCTTAAAAAGGGGGTAATAGGAGGAACGATCGGCGCCAAGGTGGCTGATGTAGAAAAAACGCCGTACACGCGATTCGGAGGCCACCTGTGCCAGGTTATAAGTACCACGCGCGTCGGTTGCCAGGATATCGGCCCGTGCCCCCTCGTGTTCAGCGCCGGCGAGGTGATAGACGACATCGACCCCGCGCAAGGCGGCGCGCAGACCACGCTCGTCGTTCAAACTGACGACCGCCACTTCCACGGGGACGCCGCGTGGAAGATTTGGGGTGCGCGGCGAAGGGCGAATCAATGTACGCACTTGCTGCCCATTGGCTACCAATTGGCGCACCAAAGCGCGTCCCACAAAGCCGGTACCACCGGTGACCAGAATCATGAGAGGGATTATAAACCACACAGTACTGCGTAATGTCGTGAACTCAGAAATCACTTTCTCCGTTTCTCAAAAGCCAACCCAACAATACTGTAAGTGGAGATCTAAGCATTCCTATGTGTTCGAATAAAATGGTCTAATTTATAATATTTATAGACTACAATAATTACGGTATAGCGAAACCATGCGCTACAGCAGGCAGGAGTTGATAATGCCCCGCTCAAAATCTGGCACAAAGGGGAAGGAAACCTTTGCCAACAATGGGGAAATTGGCCAGCTTTTCCACTATAACCCGCTGCCTATGTGGGTTTATGATCTGGAAACGCTGGCTTTCTTGGTGGTTAATAATGCCGCCATCGAAAGTTACGGATTCAGTGAAGAAGAATTTTTGAAGATGACGATCAAAGATATTCGTCCTGCGGGTGAGGTTCCTGCTCTCCTGGCGGATATCGAAAAGGATAGACCAGATTTGGAACACGCGGGGGAATGGCGGCATCGGACCAAAGATGGTCGCATCATAATCGTTGAAATTACCTCCCACCTGATCGAATATAAAAAACGAAAAGCGGCCTTGGTGGTAGCTCAGGATATCACTCAACATAAAATAACCGAACTGGCTCTGCGTGAGAGCGAAGGCCGGCTGCGCCAACAGGCTGAATTAGTAGAAAATGTAACTGATGCGATCATTTCCTGCGATCTAGATTTCCATATCATCACCTGGAATAAGGCTGCTGAAATGATTTATGGCTGGAAGGTGGAGGAAGTAATCAGTCGGGATTTAGACAGCCTGTCCCAGACCAAATACCTGGATTCTACGCGCGAAAAATTAACGGATGAATTGTTTACAACCGAAAAATGGAGCGGGGAGCTTGAACAAACGCGCAAGGATGGACGACTGATCTATGTTCAATCCCATATTTCGATTGTGCGCAATCAAAACGGCCTACCAATTAAGCTGGTAAGTGTTAACCGTAATATTAGCGAGCGTAGGGTGACTGAAGCTGCCTTGCGTGAAAGTGAACAGCGTTTTCGGGCTGCCTTTGAACAGTCTGCCGTAGGGGTGACGGAAGTAACACCCGAGGGCGTATATCGAAATGTCAACAAGAAATTTTGTGAAATTGTAGGCTATTCTGAAGAGGAATTAATCGGCCATACTTACTATGAAATCACTCATCAGGCCGATATAAATATCACTAAGGAGAAGAATGCCGCCCTGCTGAGAGGAGAGATGACCTCCTATTCGCTCGAGAAGCGCTTCGTTCGCAAGGATGGTTTTATTGTTTGGGTAAATCTTTCAGTTGGGATCGTACCCGATGAAAATGGTAAGCCGAAATATTTGATCGGCGTCAGCGAAGATATCACCGAGCGCAAAACACGTGAACGGGAACTGGAGGCGTTGTACCAGAGTGGCACGTCTTTACGGCAGGTGTCGGATCCCAAGGCCGTGGCGCGGAAAGTGATTGAACTTCTGGAACAACACATGGAATGGCACCACGCTGCAGTATGGATTCGGCAAGGGAAGAGCGAAAATATCGAACAGTTGGCTTACAGTCAGGTGGACCTCGATGTGGAAACGATCCAGAAAGAGCAGGCTAGAAGCCAGGCCATGGTTCGCAGTATCCATACCGGCCTGGCAGGCTGGGTCATCGGTCATGGCAAAGCTGTGCGCAATGGAGATGTGGCAAATGATTCCCGCTACGCAAAAGTGAATGAATCCATCCAATCCGGCTTATATGTGCCTCTCAAAGTAGGTAAGGAAACCATTGGTTGCATCACTGCTGAGAGTACGCTTCCAGATGCTTTCAATGCCTATGATGAACGTTTGCTGACCACAGTTGCAGCGCAGGCGGCAATCGCGTTGGAGAATGCGCGTCTATATCAGGCTTCCCGTCGCGCTGCGGTACGCCGCGATATCCTGTACCGCGCCAGCCGGGAAATTGCTCACGCCAGCCAGGATGTGGAACAGGTGTATGCAACCGTACACCGGGTCGCAAAAAAACTAATGCCGGCAGATGTATTCACGATTGCGCGTTCATACCCTGAACAAAACGAAATCCACGGCGTATATTTGTTCGATCGCGGAAAACGCTTACCCTTGGTGCCCGTCCCGTTTGGAGAGGGATTATCGGGGAGAGTAATTGCCAGCGGAAAATCGATCCTCATAGCAGACTATTTAGCGCAGAACAACATTAAATCCATCAAGATTGGCGATAGCGAAGAAAGAGCACGTTCAATTCTGGCTGTGCCGATACGTGTCGGTAATGAAGTGATAGGTGTAATCTCGGTTCAGAGCTATGAGCCTGGGGTATACACCAAGGATGATGAAGTCTTGCTGGCCATGCTGGCATCTTATACCGGGGTCACGATTCAAAATGCCGATCTGTTTGAACAGACACGTTATCGTGCCGCCCAACTGGTGCGCATCAATGACTTGGGACGCGCAATGGCAGAGACATTCAATCTCGATGAAATTCATGAGCGTCTGGCGCGGATTGCTCTTGATTTGATCCGGGGTAGCTCTACAGTCTATATTTCACTTTTCAATCAGCTTGCGCAAGAAATCAAGGCTGTCTACTCCATCCACGACGGTAAAATTGTGGATGTTACAGTCCTGCCTCCAGCGCGTCTGTCACCTGCCGGCGAAGGTACTCAAAGCGAAGCCATCCATACCGGCAAGCCCGTCATCATCGATGACCTGGAAGAGGTCAACCGTCAGAGAAAGCTAAAAGCCACCAAGGCTGTGCCTGAAGGTGAGGTGACCAAATCCGGTATCTATATTCCCATGATTACACACGGAAAAGTAATCGGGGTTCTTCAGTTGCAGAGCTACGAGAAAGCCCATTACACCTCTGCTGACGCAGAGTTACTCAGCCTGGTTGCAAATACGGCCGCTGTATCGATAGAAAATGCGCGTTTGTATGACGAAACTCGTAAGAACGCCGAGCAACTTTCCAAATTGAATGCACTTAGCCGTGAACTGGCAGCGACGCTCAGCCTGCAAAGCATCTACCATACTACGCATACGTATGTGCGCCAGTTTCTGGACTGCCCCAATTTTGGTATCTCGCTATTCGATTCGCTCCAACAAACTATCAGTTCTGTATTTCTAATCGTGAATGAACTGGAGATTGACGTAACTGGTCTCTCGGCTGTGCGCCATGAACGTAGTCAGGCAGAAACTGGCCGCGCAAAGGCAATCATCACGGCATTTCCTGTGATCGTGAATGACCTGCCGCAAGGAGCTGACACCAGTATGTCAGTAGACGAAAACAATCAACATGAACCACAATCAGGTATTTATACGCCCATGGTAGTGGATGGGCTGGTGATAGGTATTCTGGAAATACATAGTTATCAAAAAGATGCCTATTCTGCCGAGGATGCGGAATTGCTCAGTACGATTGCCCATCAAATTGGTCTTTCGATCCAGAACGCTCGCCTATTCACGCAAATTGAACACCAGTTGCGGCAGCTCTCGGCCCTGCGGACTATCGATAATGCCATCAGTTCCAACACCGATTTGAATACCACCTTGTCCATCATCCTCGAGCATGTCAAGTCAGAATTGGGAGTGGATGCGGCAGATATTTTGTTGTTCAAACCGGAAACGATGACCCTGGAACATGCCGCCAACCGCGGGTTCCATACCGATATGATCCAGCGTATATCCCTGCGGTTGGGAGAAGGGATTGCAGGAAAGACCGCCGTTGAACGAAAAGCTGTATTGATCGAAGATCTGGCGAATGCCGACAACCGGTTCCATTATGGCGGCCTGCTCTCCACCGAACAATTCGTTACTTATGGCAACGCGCCATTGATCAGCAAGGGACAACTCAAAGGCGTGCTGGAGGTATTTCATCGTTCGCTTCTCAAGACAGACCGTGAATGGCTGACGTTTTTGGAGATGATGGGCAACGAAGCGGCAATTGCAATTGATAATGGCGATTTGTTCAATGAACTCCAACGCTCCAATCTGGATTTAACAATTGCCTATGATGCCACGATTGAGGGTTGGGCGCAGGCGCTTGAACTGCGTGATTCTGAGACCGAAGGTCACAGCCGCCGCGTGACCGAGATGACGTTACACCTTGCGCGCCAGATGAATATTCAGGGGCTAGAGCTTGTCCATATCCGTCGAGGCAGTCTGCTGCACGATATCGGGAAAATGGGTGTGCCAGATTACATTTTGCGCAAACCCGGGCCGCTGAGTGAGGGCGAATGGCAGATCATGCGCCAGCATCCTGTCCTGGCGCATAACCTGCTCTCCCGTATCCCTTATTTGCGTCCTGCGCTGGATATTCCCTATAACCATCATGAACACTGGGACGGGAATGGTTATCCGCGCAAACTTCGCGGAGAACAGATCCCACTATCGGCGCGCATTTTTTCTGTGGCAGATGTATACGACGCTCTGACGAGCGATCGTCCCTATCGCAGGGCCCTCGAACAGAAAGACGCTTTCAAGTATATCCGTGAACAGGTCGGCAAACATTTTGACCCTCAAATAGCCGAGATCTTCCTGAAAATGATGGATGCCAACCAGAACTTGATTTAACATTCCAGCCTCCAATACAGTGTGATTTGATCGTAATGGTCCCGACACACAACCGGGACCATTGTTTTTTCGAGGCGAATAAAATTCTTATCCTGGCTTAAGTTTAAACGTCAAATTATTAACCAACACTAATCCAAAACTCCATAAACCTACCTGTCTTAATTCTTATGAAAGATATATATTCACTTATCTTCTAATATTGTTCACTCCATTTTTGACTGGATGGCGCTTTGCACATTCATTGTCTCGGTCTTAATCACACCACTGCTCCTGTCAGCCTGCGCGAAAGGTTTGCTTTTTCGGAAGAAACCATTTCGCTATTTCTCGCTGGCTTGGACCGTGACGTTGCAGAAAACCCCGCCACTGAAACGGTTGTGCTCTCAACTTGCAACCGTGTGGAGGTTTACAGCGTCTCCACTCAATTGGATTTCCATACGCTGGAGGCGCTTCTGTCGGACACATCCGGTCTGCCAGTGGGCGAGGTGCACCCACACCTGTACCGATACGCGGATGCAGACGCCGTTCGCCACTTATTCGAGGTGGCTGCCGGGCTGGATTCGCCTGTGCTGGGCGAGCCGCAAATCCTGGGACAAGTGATACGTGCACTGGAACTGGCGCGCCGTCTGGATGCTTGCGGTCCCTTGCTCAACCGCCTCTTCCAAACTGCCATCCACGCAGGGAAGCGTGTCCGCACGGAAACTGCCATTGGGCGCAATCCCGCTTCGATCTCGTCGCTGACTGCCAGCCTGTGCGCACGCACTGTCAGCGACCTGCCGGCTGCACAGGTCGTGATCCTTGGGGCAGGCGAAATGGCGGAACTAGCCGTCGAAGCGCTGCGCAAACGCGGGGTGGAAAAAATCCTGGTGGTCAACCGTACGCCGGAACGTGTTCAGGCGCTGGTCAAACGTTGGGATGCGGAACCCGCTACGTTCGCAGAACTCGATAACGCTCTCGTCCGCGCGGATATCCTGATCGCCTCGACCGGCGCCCCGCACATGCTGATCCACGCGGACATGGTTGCTGCGGCCATGGCCTGGCGCCCGGACCGTCCGCTGGTATTGATCGATATCGCCGTGCCGCGTGATATCGATCCTGCAGTGGTTGACCTACCGAATGTGAGCCTGCTTGACATTGACAATCTGAATGCGCGTCTAAGCCAGTCACTTGCCGGGCGTTCCATGGAAATGCCGCGGGTGGAAGCGATCCTGGTCGAAGAGCAGGCTGTGTTTATGCACTTCCTGGCTTCACGCCATATGCTGCCCCTGATCGTGGATCTGCGCCAACGGGCTGAAGCCATTCGCCAGATGGAGCTGGAGAAGACCCTGCGCCGCCTGCCTGAGTTGAGCGAGGTGGACCGTGCCCGTATCGACTTGTTGACACGTGCGCTGGTGAAAAAAATGCTCGGCGCGCCCACCCGCCGCCTGCGCGCCGAAGCGACCTCGCCAAACGCGCCTGAGTACGCTGCCATGGCGCGCGCACTGTTTGGCTTGGAAGACCTGCTGGACGCAGAAGATGAACCCTCCAAACAGATGAATCCATAATGAAGAGAGTAGAGATTATGCCTGAAGAAACATCCCGCACGCTCAATCATTTTTCGTTATTTGCCTTCACAGACGCGTACTGGTCGCTCGACTCGCAGGCGCGCGCTGCCTTCCATAAAGACTGGCTGGCAGGTTTGCGTTCCGTCGCCCAATGCATGGATATCTACCAGAATACCGGCGGCGAGGCTGATTTCCTGGTCAGGTGTGCGCTCCCGGCCGACAACCCCGCCGACGGCGCCGGTTTCTTCGCCCGGTTGGCGCGCGCCAACGCTCCCTACCGCCAGTTCATCCGGCTCGTGGATTCGCTGTGGGGCTATACACGCCCGTCGCAGTACACCAAGACGCGTTCGGCGCAGGAGATTGACCCCTTTGCGCAGACGCGCAAGCAGTACCTGGTCATGTATCCCTTTACCAAGACCGCCGAGTGGTACCTGATGAGCCGCGAGGCGCGCCAGGGCATGATGAACGAGCACATCCGCATCGGCAAGCAGTACGAAGAGATCCAGCAACTGCTGCTGTATTCGTTTGGCCTGCAGGACCAGGAATTCGTGGTCGTATACGAGACGGACGACCTGACGCGTTTCTCGGACCTGGTCAATGAACTGCGCGATACCGAGGGCCGCCGTTATACCCTTGGGGATACGCCCGTGCATACCGCCGTCTATCACCCGGCCGAGGAGACGCTGGCCCTATGGAAATGAACATGCGTTTCCTGCGCGCTTGCGCGCGCCAGCCGGTGGATGCTACGCCGGTCTGGTTCATGCGCCAGGCTGGGCGCTACATGCCCGAATACCGGTCCATACGCGAAAAGTACTCGTTGCTGGAGATCTGCCAGCATCCCGAGCTGGCTGCTGAAGTGACCCTGCAGCCCGTGCGCGCGCTGGGCGTGGACGCGGCCATCCTGTTTGCCGATATCCTGCTCCCGGCCATCCCGCTCGGCGTGGGGTTGGAGTTTGTCAAAGGCGAAGGCCCGCAATTGGAGCGCCCCGTCCGGACGATGGAGGACGTCAACAGACTCCGGCCGGTGGACCCGCAAGCTGACCTGGGGTACGTGCTGGAGGCCATCCGCAGCGTGCGCAGCCAGCTCAAAGATATCCCGCTGATCGGCTTTTGCGGCGCGCCGTTTACGGTGGCCTCCTACATTGTGGAGGGCGGCGCCTCGCGCGAGTTCCTGAAGACCAAACAGATGATGTATTCCGCGCCCGAAACCTGGCACGCCCTGATGGACAAACTTGCCACCGTGCTGGCAGATTATCTGCTGGCGCAGATCCAGGCCGGAGCGCAGGCCGTGCAGGTCTTCGACTCGTGGGTCGGTGCGCTCAGCCCGCAGGATTACATCGATTTTGCCCAGCCTTACTCGCGCCGCGTGTTGCGGGCTGCGGAACTCAGTGGCGTGCCGGTCATCCACTTTGGGACGGGCACCCGCACCCTTTTGCCGGCGATGAAGGCCGCGGGTGGGACGGTGCTCGGCCTCGATTGGCGCACGCCGCTCGACGAAGGCTGGGACCTGCTCGGGCACGACGTGGCCGTGCAGGGCAATCTCGACCCGGTGGCCCTGTTCGCGCCGTTACCCGAACTCAAAAAACGCGTCCATGACGTGTTGCGCCGCGCGGATGGCCGCCCCGGGCACATCTTCAACCTGGGCCATGGTATTTTGCAGAACACGCCGGTGGAGAACGTGCGAGCGGTGGTGGATATGGTGCATGAATACGACCTGGTGCAGGCGGAGGCGCAATGATAGGCGTACTCGTAATGGCCTATGGCGGCCCGGACAAGATTGACGACGTCGAACCCTATCTGTTGGATGTGCGCGGTTACCGTCCAACTGCTCCGGAAATCATCCATGAAGTACGCGAGCGTTACGATGAGATCGGCGGGCGTTCGCCCATCCTCGAACGGACCCGGGCTCAGGCCGCGGCGCTCGAAGCAGCGTTGAACGCAAACGGCCCGAACTTAAAAGCCTTCGTTGGCATGCGCCACTGGCACCCTTACATCAAGGACACGCTGGCCGAGATGCAGTCGCAGGGCATTCAGCGGGCCGTGGGGCTGGTAATGGCACCGCATTATTCGCGCATGAGCATCGAAGCCTATTTCAAGAAAATCGAGCAGGCAGAATCGTCCATCCAGGTTGCTCCCATCCATGACTGGCATTTGCTGCCCGGTTATCTGGATGCGCTGACGGAACGTGTGCGCACCGCGTTGCTGCTCTTCCCCGAAGATGTTCGTGTCACGGTGCCGGTCATTTTTACCGCACATAGCCTGCCGCAGAAAATTTTGGAATGGGGCGATCCCTATCCGATCCAACTGCGCGCCACAGTCGCGGCGCTGATGCAATGGCTCGGTCCGCAGCCATATGAGTTTGCCTACCAGTCTGCCGCGATGACTCCCGATCCCTGGCTGGGGCCGGATGCCTCCGTGGTGATCGAACGCCTGGCGGCCGAAGGGCAGCGTAATATCCTGATCTGCCCGATCGGCTTTACCTGCGAGCACGTGGAAATCCTCTACGACATCGACATTGTCTATCAAAAGCTGGCAAATTCGCTGGGGGTGCACCTGGAACGCATCGAGATGCTCAATGACGCGCCCGGAATGATCTCGGGCCTGGCCGGGCTGGTGCGCCACACGGCAAAGGAAGCCAACTGGATTTCATGAAACACGTCGTTGTCATTGGCGGCGGCATCGCCGGGCTCTCCGCCGCGTATTACGCCGTAAAAAGGGCCAAAGAACAGGCGCTCGCACCTAAAGTTACCATCCTTGAATCCGACTCGCGCTGGGGTGGCAAGATCAGCACCGAGCGCATCCCATTCGATGGTGGTCAGTTCATCGTAGAAGGCGGCCCGGATACCTTTCTCGCCACCAAACCCTACGCCACGGCTCTGTGCAAAGAACTTGGCCTGGGTGAACGCCTGCATGGCACCAACCCGGCCAGGCGCAGCACCTATGTCCTGCATCACGGCCGCCTGCTGCCGCTGCCCGACGGCCTGGTGATGATGATCCCCTCCGACATCCCCTCCATCCTGCGTTCCGGTTTGCTGGGCTGGCCCGCCAAGCTGCGCATGGGGCTCGATTTTCTGCTCCCGGCTCGCCCTCCCAATGGCGATGAATCCCTGGGGGGGTTCGTCAGCCGCCGCCTGGGCCGTGGCGCCTACGAGAACCTGATCGAGCCGCTCATGTCCGGCATCTACGCCGGCGACGGCGATGCCCTCAGCCTGCAATCCACCTTCCCCTACCTGCGCGACCTGGAGCTGAACCACGGTTCCCTGGCGCGCGGCGCGCTGGCGATGCGCAAAAAGGCGGGCGCGACCGGCCGGTCGCCCCTGCAAGGCTCGCGCTCGGCCTTCCTGACCCCCACCACCGGCCTGGCCGAAATGGTCGAGGCGCTGGTCAGCCGGCTGGAAGAACATGACGTTGACCTGCGCACATCCACCTCCGCCTCACTCATAACCCGTCACTCGTCACTTTATCGTGTGGAATTGGGGGACGGTTCGACCCTGGAAGCTGATTCCGTTATTTTGGCCACCCCCGCCTATGTGAGCGGGACTCTACTCGCCTCACTCGACCCGCATCTGGCTTCCGATTTGGAGTCCATTCCCTACGCCTCGACGGCTACCGTTTCCCTCGCCTACCGGGCGGCCGACCTGCCCCGCGCACTCGACGGCTACGGATACATCATCCCGCGCCGTGAGGGACGCCGTGCCCTGGCCTGCACCTGGACATCGACCAAGTTCCCGCACCGTGCGCCCGAAGGGTATGCCCTTATTCGTGTGTTCGTAGGTCGCGCCGGGCAAGATTTCCCCTCTCCCAGCGGGAGAGGGGCTGGGGGTGAGGGCGAACTCCTGGCCATCGCCCGCGAGGAACTGGCGCTAACCCTGGGCATCACCGCCGAACCAATCCTTTCCCGCGTTTTCATGTGGGAGAAGGCCATGCCGCAGTATAATCTCGGCCATCCCGAACGTCTGGCGCGCATCGACGCAGCGCTGGAAAAACACCCCGGCCTGGCACTGGCGGGCAACGGCTACCGGGGTATCGGGATACCGGATTGTATTCATTCAGGGGAACTGGCGGCGGAGAAGATTTTAGAGAATAGAGAATAGAGTTTCCGCCCTATCTATTTGAGTACTCAATCAATATCATGTATAGCTAAAACTGCTTTTTCTATCTTTGGGAACAATTTTTCAGCAGCCTTCATTGCTTGTTGTACATTTACCCTTCCTCCTATAAGATAACCATCTTTATAAGATATTGATGCTGATCCCTCGATTGTTATATTACCAAGGGTTTTTACAAATCTACTTTGCGCACGTCCTTGCCCTTTGAAATAGTCTATGTCGTGTTCCCTCATATTTCGCAAATCTTTGGCTTCAGGAAAGCTTCGAATGAAAACGTCAATATCTGATGATAACTCGGGTTTTATATTTTCAACTTCCTCCAGCCAATCAATAGCTTTACTTATGCATGTAATAAATAAATGTTCTTCAACAATTCTAAGATCACGCAGTACAAGAAACTGCTGACTGTTCATTGCTATTTGAGATGTCATAGTTTGCATTGCACTATGCTGTTGCTTTTGGTTTTCAAGTAAACGTCCTCCCTGATGTGCAATGCCAAGTAACCAAATCTTAGCAGTATTGAGTAAGTACCATTCTCTATCTGTTATGGCCATAGATTTCTTCATTTCTCTGTTAGGTGTTATTTGGAAATTTAACTTTCCCGAATAAAGATCGATAGTTTTTTTCCAGTTTCTCCTCGCTGAATGTACACGAGTACAAACATTTTACGACAAAAAGGCGCATCCCGGCGGACGCGCCTACCTAAAAGCTGGTTACTATATAATATTGCCACTCTGACTACTCTCTATTCTCTACTCTCTGCCTCCTGAGGTTCTCATGCACATCCCCAAATCCATCACACTCTTCCAACAGGCCCAAAGTCTCTTTCCTGGCGGTGTCGATTCGCCCGTGCGTGCCTTTCGTGCCGTAGGCGGCCAGCCGCTGTTCATCGACCGCGGCGAGGGACCGTATCTCTATGATGTGGACGGCAATCGCTTCATCGACTACGTGCTTTCGTGGGGGCCGTTGATCCTCGGGCATGCCCATCATGATGTTGTCGTGGCGCTGCAAAAAGCCGCCGAGAAAGGCACTTCCTTCGGCGCGCCCAGCCCACTGGAAGTGGACCTGGCCCGGCTGGTGATGGATTTCATGCCCAATATCGAGATGATCCGCTTCGTCAACTCAGGCACCGAGGCCACCATGAGCGCCCTGCGCCTGGCGCGCGCCTTTACCAAATGCGACAAGATCATCAAGTTCGAGGGCTGCTACCATGGCCACGCCGATCTGCTGCTGGTGCAGGCTGGGTCCGGGGTGGCCACGCTGGGCCTGCCCGATTCGCCGGGGGTACCCCCAGCCACGGTGGCCGATACGCTCGTGGCACGTTACAACGACCTCGAGTCGGTGCAGGCGCTCTTCAGGCAATATCCTGGCCAGATCGCGGGGCTGATCGTCGAGCCGGTGGCGGGCAACATGGGCGTCGTCCCACCGCTGGATGGCTTTCTACCCGGTCTGCGCAGGATCACTGCCGCGAACGGCGCGCTGCTCATTTTCGACGAAGTCATGACCGGTTTTCGCGTGCATCCGGGTGGCGCGCAGGCGCTCTACGGCATAAAGCCTGACCTGACTACATTGGGCAAGGTCATCGGTGGCGGTCTGCCGGTGGGTGCCTACGGCGGCAGGCGCGAGATTATGGAACTGGTGGCGCCCGCCGGGCCGGTCTACCAGGCCGGGACTTTGTCCGGCAACCCGCTGGCCATGACGGCCGGGATTGTTACCCTGGAGAAGCTCAAGGCGCCGGGCACCTGGGAGAAACTGGAGAAATCGTCCGCCGTGCTGGAAGCGGGCATGGCTTCGGCGGCGCAAAAGGCCGGCGTGCCTGTGCGGCAAACCAGGGTAGGGACGATGTTCAGCACTTTTTTCAGCGAGACCGCGCCACGTGATTGGGAGGCGGTCAAAAAAGCGGACACCGTCCGCTTCGGAAAGTTTTTCCAAAAAATGCTCGAAAATGGGGTTTATCTGGCGCCGTCACAGTTCGAAGCCGGGTTTATCTCGACGGCCCACACAGACGAGGTGATTCAGGCGACGGTCGCGGCAGCGGAAAAGGCCTTCGTGTCAATTCCGGTTTAGCGGGTGTACAATCAGACCGGCACTTAACGGAGGCCGGATGGATCCATCAAAGCTGCGCGCCCGCTACCGGCGCATCGTCTTTTTCTTTGCCGGTGTGACGGCCGGGTTCATTTTCTGGGAAATCTTTCTTCCGCGCATCGGTCTGCGTGCCTGGAGCCGCAGCACACGCGCGGGCCGCTATAAAAAGATCGCAGTACGTTTCCGTGCGCTGTCCATCCGCATGGGCGGCCTGATGATCAAGGTGGGGCAGTTCCTTTCGGCGCGGCTGGACGTGCTGCCGCCCGAAATTACCGATGAGCTGGCCGACCTGCAGGACGAAGTCCCCGCGGAGGCCTTCGAGGCCATCCGCAAACAGGCTGAGGCTGAGCTGGGCGCAGCGCTGACTGAAAAGTACGAATGGTTCGACGAGATACCGCTGGCGGCGGCTTCGCTCGGGCAGGCTCACCGCGCCCGGCTGCTGCCGAAAGACGCCGATATACAGGGCTTCCGCGAGGTGGTTGTCAAGGTCCAGCGGCCGTATATCGAGCAGTTGATCGAAGTGGACCTTTCAGCCATCCGGCGCGTGGGCGGCTGGCTGAAAAGGTATAAGCCAGTCAGCGACCGGGCCGACGTGCCGGCACTCATCCAGGAATTTTCCGGCACCGTGCGCCAGGAAGTCGATTACCTGGCCGAGGGTCGCAATGCCGAGACCTTTGGCGCCAACTTCAAAGATAACCCGGACGTGCACGTGCCGCGGGTGGTCTGGAGCCACACCACCCGGCGCATACTAACGCTTGAGAACGTGTTCGCGATTAAGATCAGTGACTACGACGGAATTACCGCTGCCGGCATCGACCGGGCGGAGGTGGCCCGGCGCCTGTTCGAGACCTACCTGCAGCAAATCTTCGAAGACGGTTTTTTCCACGCCGATCCGCACCCCGGCAACCTGTTCATCACGCCGCTGGACGGCAGGGACGGCGAGGGCGCGCGCGAGTGGAAGCTGACCTTTATCGACTTTGGCATGGTTGGGCGCATGCCTGAAAACCTGCGTGACGGCCTGCGCGAGGCGGTGATTGCCATCGGGACGAAGGACGCCATCCGCCTGGTAAATGCGTACCAGACCCTGGGCGTGCTACTGCCAGGCGCGGATACCAGGCTGATCGAAAGGGCCGGTGCCCAGCTCTTCGACCGTTTCTGGGGCAAGAGCATGAGCGAGCTGCGCCAGGTCGACCATGCTGAGATGATGAAGTTCGGGTTGCAGTTCCGCGAGTTGATGTACAGCATGCCTTTCCAACTTCCGCAGAACCTGCTGCTGCTCGGGCGGACTCTGGCCATCCTTTCAGGGATGTGCACTGGGCTGGATGCCAATTTTAATGTGTGGGGCGAAATCGCGCCTTACGCCACGAAACTGGTGAGCGCTGAGGGCCTCTCCAACTGGGAGACCTGGCTGGACGAAGCCGGGAAGCTCCTGCAGGTGCTGATCGCGCTGCCGGGGCGCACCGAGCGTGTACTGACCCAGATGGAACGCGGTGACCTGAACGTACAGATGCCCCAAGTCAGTCGCCAGATGATGTACATCGAACAGTCGCTTAACCGCCTGGCCGGCGGGCTGGTATTTACCGGGCTGCTGGTTGGCGGCGCAATCCTGTATAGCTCGAACCTGCTGCTGGGAGAAATCCTTTTGAGCGGCAGCGGCCTGGTCCTGTTATGGACAATTTTCTTTGCGCGCGGGCACCATCCGTGGCGCTAGTGTTCTAAAGAGGAGCCGCCCCGTCAGTTCGACGGGGCGGCTTTTTACCTTTATAGGTTATTCACTCTTTATTCAGTTTTCTTCGCCCGTTCATCCATGCGCTGGATGGCGTGGTCGATCAGGCCGCGGAAGGCCAGCAGCATTTCCTTGCGGGCCTTGCGGCGGTGCTCCCGGAATTCCGGTGGGAACAGGCCTTCGACGCTCTTGTGCATTTCTTCATGCGCCGCGCGGGCATGTTCACGCACATCTTCCGGGATATGCTCTTCAAATTTTCGTTTGCGGGAAGTTTGTTCAGTCATAGTTGCCACTCCTTACTGGGCTATATTGATTATAGTCCTGAGCGCAAGCAGTTGCAATCCTGAATACGGATGTCGGCCTTGTTGGACGAGGATTGCTGCATTTCTTTATGCTTCGCCCAGGGTCAAATAACACAGGCGCAGGATCTTCAATTCGTCGTAATTAACCGCTCCATTGAGTTTGTCGAAAACCGGTTTGAGCAGGGCCGTGCCGAATTCGTCGAAGGCTTTGAAGGCGGCTGCCTGCTGTTCGGGTAAAGCGGAACTGAGCGCTTGCAAGTCGTCGCCGCTGCGCAGCATGTAACCGGCCGTCACGTAGCGCGTCAGATGGTCCAGGATGGTGCCCGCCGTGACGACATAGCGCGCCATCAGGCCCTCGATGCTTTCCCCGTTGTTGTAGGCCTCGCCGACGAGGGTCGTGCGCATACCGATTTCACCGTCTCCTTTGGCTCCTGGAAGAGAGGGGATTTTGTTTCCGCCGCCCCTCTCCACTCGTTTCTCTTTTCTCTGCTCTTTTATTCCGTGTGCCTCACAGTACGACTTCACCAGCTCCACGAACATCTCCCCATACTGCTGCAGTTTCACCTGGCCCACACCGTTGATGTTGCGCATGCTCTCCAGCGACTGCGGGAAGTAGGCCGCCATTTCCACCAGGGTCTTATCCGAGAAGACGACGTAAGGGGGCACCCCGGCTTCATCGGCCAGTTCCTTGCGTTTGGCTCGCAGGATGGCGAACAGGGCCTGGTTGTATTCCAGCTCCGATTTGTTGGCCTTCTTTGGGGCGCGCTCTTCCACTTCCTGCAGCTGGCCCATGATCGGCGTACGGCTGCGCAGCGTCTCCAGCGCCTTGGGAGTCAGGCTCAGCACGCGGAACTCGCCATCCTGGTGCAGGAGGCCTTGCTGGACCAGCTGGCGCGAAAGGTGCATCCACTGCTTCTGGTTGAGCTCACGGCCGATGCCGTGCGTGCTGATCTTGTCGTGCGCGTATTTCAAGACCTTCTCGTTCTGCGAGCCGAGCAGCACGTCGACCACGTGGCCGGCGCCGAAGCGCTCGCCGGTGCGTTTGACGCACGAGAGGAACTTCTGGGCCGGGATGGTAATGTCGCTCAATACCGGTGCTTCGGCGCTGCAGTTGTCGCAGTTTTTGCAGTTCGCTTCCGGGTGGTCTTCCCCAAAATAATTCAACAGCGGAATGCGCCGGCAGCTGGTCTCGTCTTCGGCATAGCGCACGATGGCGTCCAGGTGCTGCACGGCCACGCGGCGCTCGTCGCCCTGCTTCTGGTCGATGAAGTAGCGCAGCTTGGCCACGTCCGCGTAGCTGTAGAGCAGCAGGCAGTGCGCCGGCAGGCCGTCGCGCCCGGCGCGGCCGATCTCCTGGTAATAGTTTTCCACGCTTTTGGGCAGGTCGTAGTGCACGACGAAGCGCACGTCCGGCTTGTTGATGCCCATGCCGAAGGCGATCGTGGCCACGATGATCTGCGCGTCGTCGCGGATGAAGGCCTCCTGGTTGCGGCGGCGCTCGTCGTCATCCAGCCCGGCGTGGTAGGCGCGCGCGGAATGGCCCTTGGATGTCAGGTAGGCGGCCAGCTCGTCGACCTGTTTGCGCGAGAAGCAGTAGATGATGCCGGACTGGTCCTTGAAGCGTTCCAGGAAGCGCAGGGTCTGGATGGCGGCGTCGCGTTTGGGGGCGACTTCGATATACAGGTTCTCACGGTTGAAGCTGGCCACGAACTCGTTGGAGGCCGGGAAGCCCAGGCTGGCCTTGATATCCTTGCGCACGCGCGTGGTGGCGGTGGCCGTCAGCGCCAGGCAGACCGCCTGCGGGTAGCGCCGGCGCACGTCGACGATCTGGCGGTACTCGGGGCGGAAGTCGTGGCCCCACTCCGAGATGCAGTGCGCCTCGTCGATCGTCAGGCAGTCCAGCTTGAGCGTGGAGAGCAACTGGAATATGCGCGGGGTCAGCAGCGTTTCCGGGGCCACGTACAGCAGCCTGGTCTCGCCACGCCGCACGTATTCCATGTTGGCCTGGTAGGCCTCGGGCGAGAGCGAGCTGTTCAGGAACAGCGCCGGCACGCCGGCCGCATGCATCTGCTCCACCTGGTCTTTCATCAAGGCGATCAACGGCGAGACGACCACCGTCAGCCCGTCGAAGAGCAGGGCCGGGATCTGGTAGCACAGCGACTTGCCGCCGCCGGTGGGCATGACGGCCAGCGTATCGCGCCGCGCCAGCACATTTTCGATGACTTCGCGCTGCAGCGGGCGGAAGTTGTCGTACCCGAAGGTTTGTTTGAGGATGGTTTGAGGAGTGGACATGGGAGTAAGGTATGAGAGATCAGTAACGAGTGATGAGAAAAAAGGAGAGGTAATTGTGCCGATCATATCACGTTGTCTGATATAGCACACGTTTTCTATATTGTACTCCCGGAGTGTAGACAAAATGTAGACATGCAGTGTAAAGTCAGCACATAAAAACTTCCGAAGTCTTTGAGACTTCGGAAGTTTTTGTTTTATGCTGCCAGCCTGTCTTCCGGAATGGCGTTCGAAAAGACCAACCCATCCGACCCGCGCTCGACGGTGATGACGTCCCCGTCGTGGAATTCGCCGGAGAGGATCTTGAGCGCCAGCGGGTCCTGCAGCTCGCGCTGGATGGTACGTTTGAGCGGGCGGGCGCCGAAGTTGGCGTCGTAGCCGGTTTCGGCCAGGTATTCGCGGGCCGCTTCGGTCACTTCCAGGCGGTAGCCCTTTGTGGCCAGCAGCTGGGCCACGCGGCGCAGCTGGATATCGACAATGTTGGCCAGGTGTTCCTTCTTCAAGGCGTGGAAAACTACGATCTCATCGAGACGGTTGATGAACTCGGGGCGGAAGTGCTGCTGCATCACTTCCAGGACCTCTTCGCGTGTGACGGGCTCGCCGCCTTCCCACAACTGGCTGCCCAGGTTGCTGGTCATGATCACGACTGTGTTGCGGAAGTCGACCGTGCGGCCCTGGCCGTTGGTCAGGCGGCCGTCGTCGAGCAGTTGCAGCAGGACGTTGAAAACTTCCGGGTGTGCCTTTTCGATCTCGTCGAACAGCACCACGCTGTAAGGGCGGCGGCGCACGGCCTCGGTCAACTGGCCGCCTTCGTCGTAGCCCACGTAACCGGGGGGCGCGCCGATCAGCCGGCTGACGGTGTGTTTCTCTTGGTATTCGCTCATGTCGATGCGGATCATGGCGTGCTCGTCGTCGAACATAAACTCGGCCAGCGCGCGCGCCAGCTCGGTCTTGCCCACGCCCGTCGGGCCGACAAAAATGAACGAGCCCATCGGGCGGTTGGGGTCCTGCAAGCCGGCGCGGGCACGCCGCACCGCGTTGGCGACCACGCGCACGGCCTGTTCCTGCACCACGACGCGCTGGTGCAGGCCTTCCTCCATATGCAGCAGTTTCTGCGTCTCGCCTTCGAGCAGCTTCGAGACCGGGATGCCCGTCCAGCGGCCGACGATGGCGGCAATCTCCTCGGGGTCGACTTCTTCTTTCAGCAGGGTTTCCTCGCCCTGCATCGAAGCCAGGCGCTCCTCGGCGCTGTGGATCTGTTCCTCGATCTGGCGCAGTTCACCGTAACGCAGGCGCGCGGCCTTCTCCAGGTCCGAGGCGCGTTCGGCGCGCTCCATCTCCAGGCGGGTCTGTTCCAGTTTCTCCTTCAGGGCGCGCATCTCCCCGATGGCCTGTTTTTCGGTCTGCCAGCGGGCCGTCAGCGCGCTGGATTTCTCGCGCAGTCCGGCCAGTTCCTGCTCCAATTTTTGCAGGCGTTCCTTGGAGGCCTTGTCGCGCTCCTTTTTCAACGCTTCGCGCTCGATCTCCAACTGCATGATCTGCCGGTCCACCTGGTCCAGGGCCTGCGGCTTGGAGTCGATCTCAGTGCGCAGGCGCGCGCCGGCCTCGTCGATCAGATCGATGGCCTTATCCGGCAGGCGCCGGTCCGTGATGTAACGCTGGCTGAGCGTGGCGGCCGCGATCACGGCCGGGTCGGTGATGCGCACGCCGTGATGGACTTCGTAGCGCTCCTTCAGGCCGCGCAGGATCGAGATGGTATCCTCGACGCTGGGTTCCTCCACCAGCACGGGCTGGAAGCGCCGTTCGAGGGCGGGGTCTTTTTCGACGTATTTGCGATATTCGTCCAGGGTGGTGGCGCCGATCATGTGCAACTCGCCGCGCGCCAGCATCGGTTTGAGCATGTTGCCCGCGTCCATGGAGCCTTCCGCGGCGCCCGCTCCGACGACGGTGTGCATTTCATCCACGAACAGGATGATCTCACCCTCAGACTCGGTGACTTCCTTGAGCACGGCCTTCAGGCGTTCCTCGAACTCGCCGCGGTATTTCGCGCCGGCGATCAGGGCGCCCATATCCAACTGCACCAGGCGTTTCTTTTTCAGCCCCTCGGGCACATCGCCGTTGACGATGCGCTGCGCCAGCCCCTCGACGATGGCCGTCTTGCCGACGCCCGGTTCGCCGATCAGGGCCGGGTTGTTCTTGCTGCGCCGCGAAAGGATCTGTACCACGCGGCGGATCTCCTCGTCGCGCCCGATGACCGGGTCGAGTTTACCCTTACGGGCGGCGTCCGTCAGGTCGCGGCCATATTTTTCCAGCGATTGATACGTAGATTCGGGGTCGGCAGTGGTGACGCGCTGCGAGCCGCGCACCGATTTCAGCGCGGCCAGGATGGCGTCCTTGGTCAGGCCGTAGGAGGCCAGGCGCTTACCTTCATTGGAATCGGTCAGCCCGAGCAGGATATGCTCGGTGGAGACGTATTCGTCCTGCATGCCTTTGGCGTAGCGCTCGGCGGCAGTCAGGGCATCGGCAGTGGCCAGGGCCAGGCTGACTTCCACATTCGAGCCCTGGATCCTGGAATGGCGCTCCAGTTCCTTGGTCAGTTCCTCGCGCAGGGCCAGCACGCTGCCGGAGATTTTGGTCACCAGCGCCGGTACCACGCCCTGTTCCTGGCGGATCAGCGCCAGCAGCAGGTGGGCCGGTTCGATGCTCGCATGGCTGTAATCGCGGGCGATTTCCTGGGCCTGCAGCAGCGCCTCCTGGGATTTTTGGGTGAATTTATCGAGTTTCATCATGTCCTCTCCATTTATCCATCACAGCATTAATGATGAATGTACTTCTGGACCTATCTTAGTAGGGTTGTGTAAGAAGAATATCGAAGAAGGATAAGAAAAAAATTAGATAAAGGAGTGCTCAAATGAAAAAAACAGACGCGCAAAAGGCGCGTCTGTCCGTTCCGCGATGCATGCTTACTTGGTTTTGATGCTGATCGTGCGCGGTTTGGCTTCTTCCGACTTGGGCAGGGTAATGACGAGAACGCCGTTCTCGAAATCTGCCTTCGCCTTGTCGGTCTTCACTGCGCTGGGCAGCATCACCGAGCGTTCGAAGGAGCCATAGCGCTGTTCGCGCACGTGGTAGGTGGCTTCCTTCTGGTCGTCTTCTGCTTCCTGCTTGAACTCTCCGCGCAGGGTGAGCACATCGTCTGTGACCGAGACCTGCACGTCATCGGGTTTGTACCCGGGCAGGGCGGCTTTGACCACCACCGTATCATTGGTCTGGTAGAGATCGATGGCAGGGACAGAAGCCGCAAACCCGTGGGCCGGGTGAGTGAAGGCATCGTCGAAGAGTCGATCCATGGCTTCGCGCAGGGTCATCATTTCGCGCGCAGGCTCCCAGCGAGTTAAATCGGACATACGAACCTCCTTGCTGAATGGTTGGAGAATAGGCATTTGATTTAACGAGCGTTGAAAAAAAACGTTATGGAATAGCTCGCTAAGCGTAGGAAGCATGTTAAAATTTCGTTTACAATTCTCTTACGATTTTTTGGCTGTCGAATGACACAAGCTGGGTAGAATTCGCTTGAGATGATGCGCAGGTTCAGAAAATCGCAGCATCTCGAACCAGTGTTATCCTGAAAATGTTTACGCCATGAAGGATGAATGCTCCGGGATAACGGGTCATTATTCATAAATCCATGCAAAAGGTGTACCATGACTGACACAACAGCAACCCATGATGAGGCCCAGGCCTTTTCGTTCAAGGCCGAGACCAAACAACTGCTCAACATCCTGATCCATTCCTTATACAAAGACCGCGAAGTGTTCCTGCGCGAACTGCTCTCGAACGCTTCAGACGCGCTCAACCGCCTGCGCTTCGAGATGGTCACGAACCAGGAGGTACTCGACCCGCAGGTTGAACTCTCCATCCGCATCACGGTGGATAAAGAGGCGCGCCTGATCACCATCCGGGATACCGGCATTGGCATGACCAGGGAGGAGATCATCGAGAACCTGGGTACGATTGCCCAGTCCGGCGCGCGCAAGTTCGTGGAAGCCACCAAAGACCAAAAGGTGGATTTTGGCCAGGTCATCGGGCAGTTCGGCGTCGGGTTCTATTCGGTCTTCATGGTGGCCGAATCGGTGCGGGTCACTTCGCGTTCCTATAAGCCGCGCGCAAAAGCAGTTACGTGGTATGCCACCGGCGACGATAACTTCCAGGTCAGCCCGGCGGAAATGCACGAGCGCGGTACGAAGATCGAGATCAAATTGAAGGAAGATGCGGCCGAGTTCGTCGAGGAAAGCCGCCTGAAGAACATCATCCACAAACATTCGGATTACATCGGCTTCCCGATCTATGTGGGGGTGGACAAAGCGCAGGTCAACAAGCAGACTTCCATGTGGCGCACGTCCAAACAGGAAGTGACCGAAGAACAATATAAGGATTTCTATCGCCAACTGACGCTGGATTTCGAAGATCCGCTGCTGCACGTCCACATGGTCACCGACGCGCCCGTGCAGATCTATGCCTTGCTGTACGTGCCGGGCAAAAGCGAGCGGGGCGTTTTTTCCCTGCGAAAAGAGGACGGGCTTAAATTGTATTCCCGCAACATCCTGATCGATGAATACAACAAAGACTTGCTGCCGGAGTACCTGCGCTTCGTGCAGGGCGTGGTCGATTCGGAAGACCTGCCGCTCAACGTCTCGCGCGAGACGGTGCAGTTGAGCGGGTTGATGCCGCGCCTGAAGAAGGTCGTCACCGGGCAGGTAATGAAGGAATTGGAAGCCCTGGCAAAAAACGACGCCGAAAAATACCAGGAGTTCTGGAAAGAGTTCGGCGTGTACCTGAAACAGGGCGTAGCTTCCGCGCCGCTGGAAGCTGAAAGTATCTATCCGCTGCTGCGTTTCAAGACCAACTTGCAACCCGAAGCATGGTCGTCGCTGGACGATTATGTTGCACGGATGAAAGATGGGCAGAAGGTGGTGTATTACATTGTGGGCGACGACTCGAAATCCGTGCTGCGCAGCCCACACCTGGATTATTTCCAGGCGCAGGGCACGGAAGTGCTACTGTTAACCGAGCCGATGGATGCGTTCATGCTGATGGGCCTGCATAAATACAAGGATTTCGAGCTGGAGAACGTAGCTCAGTCGGAAGTGGAATCCTCCGGAAAACCCGAGGAAGGGGCCGAGGCAGAGAAAATCCCCGAGACGGATTTCGTCACGTTGGTGGAACTCTTCAAGCAGGTGCTCGGTGAGCGCGTGATTGATGTGCGCGCCAGCAATCGCCTTTCACAGTCCGTGGCCCGACTGGCGGACCCCGAGGGCGCGCTCAACCCGGAAATGCAGCGCATTAACCGCTATCTCGGCAAGGAATATGAAGTCCCGAAGAAGATTTTGGAGCTCAACCCGGCTCACGTCATCTTGAAAAACCTGCTCAAGCTGGATCCTGCCTCCGAACTGCAAACGCTCATTATCGAGCAGATTTACGACAGCGCCCTGCTGGTGGAGGGCCTGCACCCGGACCCCTCCAGCATCGCCCCGCGCGTGCAGCAGATCATCGAGGCGGCGCTGGCGAACCCGGGCGGGAAAAAGGGGGAGAACGAGGGAGAAGGGAAAAAAGGAAAAAGGAAGAAGAAATAAGGGAAGGAAGAAGGAAAAAGGAAAAAGGAAGAAGGAAAAGCCAAAACCCTGAGGGAAGAAGCTCCTTCAGCGTCTTTTGATTTGGCCCGGGCCAACCCTCGTCCTGAGCGGAGCCGTGGGGTTATCACGGCGTAGTCGAAGGACGATGTCCATGAGGACTGCTGTTTGCTAATTTCCTGATTCAGACATTTTGTGCAATAATAAAAAGTAGTATTAAACACTCTTCATGGGTAGAATCGTAAGTTCGGCCGCTGATAGCAAATAAGAAGGAAAAAAATCGCTATGGCACAAGTTAATCCATTGAGCAGGCGTGAAAGGGAAGTCGTAACACTTCTTCTACAAGGCAAAAGCAATAAATTGATTGCTCTCTCTCTTGGCATTTCTGACCGTACAGTTGAATTCCATCTGAAAAATGTTTACGCTAAATTTCAAGTCAGCTCCAGAGTGGAATTGATTTTGAAGCTGGGGAATACTCCAGGTGGCGCTCAAATCGGGAAACTAGGGTATTCCGCAGTTGATCGGCCGGGGGAAAACACCGAAAATAGAGGCGGGTTCGATCCACGAATGGATTGGGCCACATCCTTCAGGGATACCCTCTCTATCATCGGTAAGGAGTTGATCATGAAAATACTATTGAAAAATCCGAGCGCCTTTCTTCCACTGGCCATGTCGTTCGCCGCCCTAGCCACGGTGCTTATTCACATTGCCCTGTTCGGGGCTGCCCGTCAGGCCGATGAGGGCACCGCCGCCCACATCTGGCAGATCCTGATGGCGGCACAGATACCGATCATGGCCTTCTTCGTCATCAAGTGGCTGCCGCGCACCCCGATCCACGCGCTGGCAGTGCTGGCGCTGCAGGGTGCCGCCGCGCTGGCGGCACTTGCTCCTGTTTTTTTACTCAAACTGTAAAGCTTACCTCTCCCCTAAACCCAAAAACGAAACGCCCCATCCGGATGCAATTCCCAGGGCAGGGTGTGATTGTTTGAATGATTGTTGTAGGGGCGACCCTACAATTTCATACGTGCCTCTAACACATTTCTTGCCGCAGATTGATGGGCGCGGCGTAGAATATGGGTCTGCAACTGCCGGGTGTGCGTGCACAGGGCCTTTATGATACACTAGCCAAAAGGTATCAGCCCATGTCGATCCATACCGCCACAGCCCTGGCCCACCCGAATATTGCTTTTATCAAATACTGGGGCAACCGCGATCAACACCTGCGGCTGCCGGTCAATGGTTCGATTTCGATGAATCTGGACGGGCTGTACACGCGCACGACGGTCAGTTTTCAGCCTTCGCTGCCGCTGGATGAACTGGCGGTCAACGGGCATGAAATGACCGGTCCGGGCTTGAAGCGCGTTTCGGCCATCCTGGACGAAGTTCGGGCGGTGGCAGGCATCCCGCAGCGGGCGGAAGTGACCAGCGAGAATAATTTCCCCACCGGAGCGGGAGTGGCTTCGTCCGCGGCGGCCTTTGCGGCCCTGGCGCTGGCGGCGACCAAAGCCGCTGGGTTGGATTGGAGCGAGGTGCAGGTCTCGCGGCTGGCGCGGCATGGTTCCGGGTCGGCCTGCCGCAGCGTTCCATCTGGATTTGTCGAATGGGAACCGGGCATGGGCGACGACGATTCGGTGGCCGCGTCGATTGCAGGGCCCGAGCACTGGGCGCTGGTCGACTGCGTGGCGCTGGTTAGCAGCGGGCACAAGTCGGTAGGTTCTACAGAGGGGCACGCTCTCGCCCCCACCAGCCCACTTCAGGCCGCGCGCGTGGCGGATGCGCCCCGGCGGCTGGAAATTTGCCGGCGTTCGATCCTGAGCCGCGATTTCGATGGGCTGGCTGCAATCATCGAGATGGATTCAAATATGATGCACGGGGTGATGATGACATCGAACCCGGCGCTGCTCTACTGGCAGGCGGCCACGCTGACGGTTTTGCACGCCGTACAGGAGTGGCGCGCGGGCGGAATGCCCGTAGCCTGTACGATCGATGCCGGGCCCAACGTACACGTCATCTGCCCGCAAGATCAGATGCAAAAGGTTGTGGCGCTGCTCAAAGAATTGCCCGGCGTGAATGATGTGCTGGTGGCCCACGCAGGTGGACCTGCAAAGTTGGTGTAAGTTCCGCAGAGAAGTTCCCCCGAATAAAACGGGATATAATCATTTCGATATCGTCCCCGGTAAGTATCGGCGCAGGAAAGGATTCACATGCTTACTTTTGTGCTCTTCGTAGTGGTATTTGGTGGAATGGTTTTCGTCCACGAGTTCGGACATTTTATCGTTGCCCGCCTGTTCAAAATCCCCGTGGAAGAATTCGGGTTTGGTTTTCCGCCGCGTGTGGCCACCTTGTTCAAATGGCAGGGCACGGAATTCACGTTGAATGCCCTGCCGCTGGGCGGGTTTGTACGCCCGCGAGGCGAAAACGACCCGGACGTGCCGGACGGCCTGGCGGCTGCCAACCCGTGGAAGCGCCTGGGCGTGCTGTTCGCCGGGCCGCTGATGAACTTGCTGACGGCCATCGTGGTCCTTTCGTTCGTGATTGTCCAGGCCGGTATCCCTGTTCCCGGTACTGTGAAGGTTGCGCAAGTCACGAGCGATTCACCTGCCGAAAAGGCCGGTCTGCAGGACAATGATATTATCAAAGCAGTCAATGGCACCCCGGTCAGTGACGTTGATGCCACGCGTATCCTCATCCGCAAGAACCTCGATAAACCCGTGACCCTTCTCATCGAACGCAATGGACGGCAGTTGACCATCATTGCTACGCCGCTTTCCAGCCGTACGGTGGAAGAAGGTGCTCTTGGTGTGGCGCTGGGGTATCCCACCCGCCCGGCCGGTCTGGGCGAGGCCGTCACTGGCGGCGTAACGTTGACCGGTTTGCAGGCCCTTAACATCCTTTATCTCCCGATCGGGCTTATACAGGGCGCCATCGCCCCGGACGAGGCGCGCCTGGTGGGGTTGAAAGGCATTTACGACTTTTTTGGGATGGCGATCCAACGTGATACCCAGACCCGCGCGCAGGCTTCGCAACAGAGCTCCCAACCTGAATCGGGCGGTGCTCCTGTACCGACTCCACAGCCGAGCAATTATGTGCTTGAGTTGGTCGCCATGTTGAGCATCTCGCTGGGCGTATTCAACCTGTTTCCCATCCCGGCCCTGGATGGCGGGCGCATCCTGTTCACCCTGCCCGAGATCTTGTTCCGCCGCCGCATCCCGCCGCGTTTTGAAAATGCGGTCAATACCGTGGCTTTTGTTCTGCTCATCGGGCTGATGGCGGTTGTCAATGTGATGGATTTCGTCAACCCGATCAGCACAAAACTTCCATAACCTATTATCTCATGAGCGAAAAAGTACCCTTCTCCAGCGTTTTGAACGCGCTGACGAATGCAGATGCGGACTTCCCTGCGCGCTTTCTAAAGGAATTTTCCGACCTGGCCCCTGCCGATTTGAACGCCTTGAAGCAGGCCTGGCCGCAGGTGGGTTTGAACCGCAAACGCAACCTGCTGCGTGACCTGAATGCTGCCTTCCGCGAAGACAATTTGCTCTCTTATGACGACGTAGCCCAGGCTTTTCTCGACGATGCCGATGGCTTGGTGCGCGCCCAGGCCATCCGCCTGCTGGAAGAGACGAGCGACATTCGCCTGCTCAGGCGCCTGATCGAAATCGGGCAAAACGACCCGGATGTAGGCGTCCGCACCGAAACGGCCACCGTACTCGGGCAGTTCGTCTTCCTGGGAGAATTAGGGCAGGTCCCCGTCGAACTCAAAGAGCAGGTGGAGGCTATCCTGTTGCGCGCTGCCGGCGACAGCGGCCCCGACGGGCTGCGCCAGGGAGGGCATAACGCTCACCTGCAGCGCGCCGCGCTCGAGTCGCTCGGCTACTCCACCCGCCCCGAGGTGCCCGCACTGATCGAATCGGCTTTCGAACGCCCCGATACACAGTGGACCTTGAGCGCCCTGCTGGCGATCAGTCACTCGGCCGACGCGCGCTGGCACGAGCAGGTGTTGGTCGGGCTGGCGCATGAAGACGCCCAGGTGCGCCTGCTGGCCGCTCAGGCGGCAGGCGAGTTGGAACTCAAAGCCGCCCGGCAGACCCTGCTTTCGATGCTGGACGAAGAAGAGGATGACGAGGTGCTGGAAGCCATAATCTGGTCGCTCTCCCAGATCGGCGGCGAGGACGTGCGCACCTATCTGCAGGCCCTGCTGGACGCAGCTGATGACGATGACCTGATCGAATTTATCGAAGATGCGCTGACCAACCTGTCTTTTACGGAAGACCTGGAAGGTTTCGACCTGATGGCCTACGACCCGGATGACGAGCTCGAAGAACTGGATGAAATTGACGAGTCAGCGGACGAGGAATAGCATTTCCCCTTTTTTCGCAAGGTGACAGCCCTCTTTCTCTCCCTGGAACTTTTCGGAACCTTTGCCTGAGATGCGCCGCATTTTCGCCGTTTTCCTTTTCTTTTTGATCGCTTCCCCTGCTTTTCAATCTGCGCACGCGCAGACCGTTGTTGGCGTGAAGGATTTGCTCGTCTCCTACCGCTTCGGGGAGCGGGTGGGGGTTCAAGCTAAAATCGACGCTCCCGTGCCCATCACAGACGTCTCGATCGTGTTCCGCGCTCAGGGCGAGACCAGCACCCGCAGTGACCACGTCTCCGTTGAACCGGATGGGCGCATTAATTATGCTTACACTTTCTCACAGGGGCCGCTACGCTCGTTTGCACGTGTAGACTTCTGGTTCCACGTCACGCTCAAGAGCGGTGAACAGGTGGATACTTCACCCTTCTATTTTTACTATAACGATGACCGTTTTCCCTGGCAGACGATGGAAGACAGCGGAATTCGTGTCCATTGGTATGCGGGGGATGAGACCTTTGCCCGGCAGGCGTTGGATACTGCCCGGGCAGGCATGCAAAAGACCGGCGCCATCCTATCTGTTTCGCCCAACCATCCATTTGATATCTATATTTATGCCATTGCCGCCGATCTGCAGACCGCGCTTGAAATCGGCGGGGAGACCTGGTCGGGTGGGCATGCCAGCCCGGACCTGGGGGTAGTGCTGGTGGCGATTGCTCCTGGCCTAGACCAGGGTGCAGAGATCGAGCGCAAGATCCCGCACGAACTGGCCCACCTGTTGACGTATGAAGTCGTTGGGCAGCGTTACAATGGCCTGCCGGTCTGGCTGCGCGAGGGCATCGCCTCGATGGCCGAACCTCCCGACCCCGACGATCCGCGCGCTATTTCCCTGGCGGTCGAACAGCAATCCCTGATCCCGATCATGGATTTGTGCGGCTCATTCCCCCCGGAAATGTCGCGCATTACACTGGCCTATGCTGAATCAGAATCGTTTACGCGTTTCATTGTAAGCAAATATGGCAATTCCGGGTTGTTGAATCTGATCCACGCTTATGCGGACGGTCTGGCCTGCGAACAGGGGCCGGTACACGCCCTGGGCAGCCCTCTCAGCGAGTTGGAGAGTGAATGGCAGCGCAATCCGTCGGGTGTCAATAATGGTGCGGCCTCCCTCGAAAGCCTGTTCCCTTACCTTGCAGTACTGGCGGTGATGCTGATCGTCCCGCTGGCTTTTGTGGCCGCGCTCTGGAGAATTCCTTATGGCAGCCGGGAACAGCTCGCAAAGAAGTGAGCCTGCGCGCGTACACGCCTGGGTGACGGGACGTGTTCAGGGGGTGGGCTTCCGCGCTTTTGTGGCCTACAGCGCACAGAAGATAGGCGTTACCGGCTGGGTGCGCAACGTGGGCTATGACACGGTCGAAGCCGTGGCTGAGGGGTCACAGGTGCAGGTCGAGCAATTCATTCAGATGATGAAAACTGGCCCGCGCAACTCACAGGTGGACGAGAGCCGGGTCGAAGCAGAAACGCATACGGGAGAGTTCGCCGATTTTCAGGTTCGGGCGTCGCGGTAAACTTTCCAGGACCTGTCAGTGAAAAACATCATCCCACACCGCACCGTGTGGGATGATGTTTAATTTGGTGATAATTGCCTGAAGGCCTCCTGGAGCCAACGGCCCCCTGTGGGTGGACAGTGCAGGCAATGACACTTCTTACTTCCACACTCCCTGTTCCTGATAGAAGCGGATCGCGCCCGGATGGAATGGAATGGATGAGCCAACGACTGCGTCATTCAAAGTCAAACTGGCAGCCTGTGGGTGCAGTGCGTGCACATCATCCAAATGTTCGAAGATTGTTTTCAAGATCTGGTAGGCCTGGTCTTCAGGCATATTCGCATTCACGAACAGAATGTTGCCAATCCCGATACCGGGCACATCCGTCTGTGTCCCATATATATCTTTTGGCAATGTGAACGCGCGATAGACCGGGCCATACCTGGCCGCCATTGGCTGCACGTATTGGCTGGCATCGATAAACTTTACCTTTAAACCGCTGGAAAGCATATCTGAGACTGCCTTGGTGGGCAGGCCGCCGATCCAGAAAAATGCGTCGATCTTTCCTTCGGTCAGGCCGCTGGCGGCGTTGGCAATGCTTAGGTTCTGGCGCGTAATGTCGTTTTGTGGGTTCAGCCCCGCAGCTTCCAGGATGCGCTCCGCGGCACCTTCGGTGCTACTGCCTGAATCGCCCACAGAAACGACCTTGCCTTTCATCTCTGCAACGCTGTTGATGCCGGATGCTTCGCTGGCAATCACATGCACAAAACTGGTATACAGCACAGCCAGCGCACAGGCAGGCACTTTTCCGCTTTCGACATACGCTCCCTGGCCTTGAATGGCGTCAAAAGCAGAGTCCACCGTGGAAAAGCCGATCTGGATCTTGCCGCTCTGGATAAATTTCATATTATCCACGGAGCCGCCGGTTTCCAGAAATGTTGCTGTCACGCCTGTCATATTTGCGCTGAGAATCTTTGCCAGCCCTTCGCCATACGGATAGAACACGCCGCCTTTACCGCCTGTGCCGATGACCAGTTCCGACGCGCTGGTTGCGCTCCTGCCTTCAGACGGGCATGTAGTTTCAGTGCTGGCCGGTGCTCCGGTTGCCGGCGCGCCGCAGGCGCTGAGCAGCAGCGCAAACAGGCTCAATACAAACAAAAATACTTTCGCTTTCTTCATCTTTTCAAATCTCCTTTGGCATGATGGCTTTGTATCTTATTAATATGTCGTCGTAGGCCGCATAATCGGGTCGTTTTCGAAGACGCGGCCTATTCGTTCAGCAAAGACAGGAATTTATCCGCCACTTGCGGATCAAAGTGTTTTCCCCGTTCTTCCCGGATGTATTCATGCACCTTTTCTTCAGGCCAGCGCTGACGGTACGGACGGTCAGAGCGCAGCGCGTCCCATACGTCCACGACTGCAAAAATACGCGCTGCCAACGGGATTTCTTCGCCTTTCAACCCGCGCGGGTAGCCGGAACTGTCCCATTTTTCGTGATGGCAGTAAGGAATATCGAGTGCCTGGTGGAGGAACGAGATGGGTGAGAGCATTTCGTAAGCATAAACAGGATGCCGGCGCATGATGATCCACTCGTCGCTGCTGAGGGCCTCCGGTTTGTGCAAAATATTGTCGGGGACGCCCATTTTGCCGATATCATGCAGCAGCGCGCCCCGACGGATATGCACCAGTTCTTCCTGGCTGACATTCATAGCGCGGGCCAGGTGCAGGGCCTGTTCCGCAACACGTTGCGTATGACCTTCGGTGTCCTTATCGCGCAGGTCGAGTGCGTGTGACCAGCCTTCGATGGTGGCATCGTATGCCAGCCCCAATTCCCATGCCTGCTGTTCGGCCTGTTGCCGGGCCGTCTCGACCACCAGGCGGCTTACCACCAGGCCGCCGACGATCATGAAGTACAACGCAAGAGTCACCGGGTTTGTGTAAACACCCTGAAAGCCCGCGCGCGCCAGCAGGATGATCAACAGGGTAATGGCATCCCCCAACAGCCAGAGCGGCCCTGTCATTACAAGCGCCATGATCAGCGGTATGACGATCACCATGGGAGCATACCTGGTGACGAATGGCTCCGGGATTACCAGGCATACGATCAGTGTAAAAAAGATCACAGCGACGTGCCGGGCATGGTCCCAGCCTCGCCAGTAAAGCACCAGCAGGGCGGCGAATATCAGTGTGACCACTGCTGTGGTGATCAGCTCGTACTGTGCAAAATTTTCTATATTAAGAATCTGGAAGACACTGATAAACAGTATCGCCAGGAACTGGATTGCGAGTGTAAACAGAACGGCCTGTCGGTGTGTGATCTTGAGCAACATCGCTCACCTCCACACTGCTGTGAAGTTAACCAAATCCATTTATTACTATACAGTGGCTTATCGCCAAACGCAAGCGCCGGAAGGATGTTTCTTGAGTACAATACGCTGGTGAAACCCTGGCGTTTGTTGATGACCCCTCCTGCGCGCGGCGCGTGGAACATGGCTGTGGACGAGGCGATCCTGCGCGCGGCCGGGCGCGGCGAATCCCTGCCGACCCTGCGCCTGTACGCCTGGGAACCAGCCTGCCTTTCGCTCGGCTATGCTCAATCGTATCAGGATGTCGATATCCCGCGCCTGAAAGCCAACGGCTGGGAGCTGGTGCGGCGCGCCACCGGTGGCCGGGCCATCCTGCATACGGACGAGTTGACCTATTCCGTGACTGCCGTGCCGGATGAGCCGCACCTGCAGGGCTCGGTGCTGGAAAGTTACCAGCGCCTGGCGCGCGCGCTGATGGTCGCCGTGCGACTGCTGGGCCTGCCGGTCGAGATGGAGGAAGAAAATGCCCCACTCCCTGGCGCGGCCCAGGGCCCGGTGTGTTTCGAAGTGCCATCGGCCTATGAAATCGTCGTCAGCGGGAAAAAGCTGATCGGTTCGGCGCAGGCACGCAAGAAGGATGGCGTTCTGCAGCATGGTACTCTGCCTTTATATGGTGACCTGGCACGCATCACGCAGGCACTGGTCTTCCCCGATGAAGCGGCCCGCACCCGGGTGGCCCAGAACCTTCTGGCGCATGCGACGACAGTTGCATCCGTTACCGGGCAGGTCATTGCCTGGGAAACGGCGGCGCAGGCTTTCGTGAGTGCGTTCGAATCTGAGTTGGGATTAACATTCGAGCGCGGCGAGTTGAGCGAGAGTGAAAAAGAGCATGCGCAGGAGCTTGTCCAAAAAAAATATGACCACCCCGATTGGACGGAGCGGTCATAATATTGTTGTGCGGGGCACGGCATCGCCGTGTCCCTACCTGACGAATATCGGGTTTGGATACCCGAGCGCGCCAAAGAACTTGGAGAGATAACTTTCAGCGTTCTGCTGGGCCAGATTGAGGATGCCGTCTTCCAGTGCAGCCTTTTTGATCTCTTCTTCGGCAGACTGGCGCGCCAGGGTCTCGAGGTCAATGGTCTGATGGGTGAGAATGCCTGTATCACGCGTATAGACGTAGGATTTGCTATTATCCAGGGTGGCGACGAAGATTTCGGCCAGGGGCAGGTGCACATAAAGCACACCGTTTTGCAACTGCATATCCTGTGGCTGGAGCTTGTCCATATCGATGCCGGCGATCACGAAACCGTGTGCTACGAAGAGCAGCTTATCCTGAAAGAGGAAGGCAAAACTGCCCTGCCCGGTTTCGGCAGTGATGACTTTTTCAACCGTGTACTGGATGGTCTCCAGGCGCGCCAGGGCATGAATATCTGAAATGATCGTCACCGGGTCCGGAATGATCGTGGGGGTCGGGTGCAGCAGATCGGCCACCTGGGTCTGCAGGGCAGCATTGCTCTCACGGAAAGGCGCCACGGCACCATCCACGGCGCCGCCGATGGCACTCGCGGCGTTCTGCTGGATGGATTGGACCAGGAAGTAGGCCCCGGCCAGCAGGATCAGGATGATAATCACAAAAAGGATATTTGATTTGTTCATACAACACTCCTTAACATAGGAAACACATTATACCGGTTCTGGATGTGGGATAAACCTGTCAATTACACAATCCACCCCGCCCGATGGTCATGCTCCTCGTAAAGGCTTGGACTGACGGTTCATCTTTTACTCACCGTGTCGAAGCGTTGTCAGCCATGTTCGCGCTAATGTCGCAAAATATGCAGTTTTCAACCCATCGAGAACTTCTCCTCGCCCAAATTCCGTGCTTTTCGAAATTTGGGCGAGGTAGGGAGGGGGGCGATTTGCTGGTAGAATCCCGCTCGTGTTCCAAAGACCAGTTGGAAAGGTGCGTAAAATGCTCTGGTACTTGCTGCTTGGCGGCATCGTGATTGTGATTCTCTCAAGAGTGATTACCGGCCTGTATGCGTGGCCTCGCACCCTGACAGAGTCCGAAGTACTCGCCGGCCGGCGGGTGGCGATCATCTTCGGCGCGGGCCTGCTGCGCGACGGCGGTCCCACGGCCGTCCTGCAGGACCGCATCCGGCGGGCTGCAAACCTGTATTTTGCCGGGAAAGTCGAAAAACTCCTGATGAGCGGCGATAACCGTTTTGTGGACTACAATGAACCTGAGTCCATGCGTCAGTATGCGCTCTCGCTCGGGGTTCCAGACGAAGCAATCGTGCGTGATTATGCCGGACGCAGCACCTATGACACCTGTTACCGTGCGAAAGCCATCTTTGGTGTGAGCGCAGCCATCCTGGTCACGCAGAAGTTCCATCTGCCGCGCGCGATTTTTCTGTGCAACATGCTCGGCGTGGATGGTGTGGGTGTGGATGCCGACCTGCGCACCTACCAACGGCTGTCTTTATTCTACTGGAATTTGCGCGAATTGCCAGCTACACTCAGAGCATTTATCGATCTAATCATCCGGCCCTTGCCGGTGCTCGGCCAGCCCGAACCCATTTTCCCGGAGAATGCCCAATGACCCGCGATGGAGCCCTTGCCCTGGTGCGCGAACACGTTAAAAACGAAAGCCTGATCCGCCACATGTTGTGCGTGGAAGCGGCCATGCGCTTCTATGCCGAGAAATTCGGCGAGGATCCAGACCAATGGGGCCTGGCCGGCCTGCTGCACGACTTCGACTGGGAGGTGCATCCCACGCTTGAGCAGCATCCACAGGACGGCGCTGCCATCCTGCGCCAGCGCGGCGTGGACGAAGAGATCATCCGCGCCATTTTGAGCCATGCCGAGCACACTGGCATTCCGCGCCAGAGCCGTATGGAGCAGGCGCTCTTCGCCTGCGATGAAATCAGCGGCCTGGTGACTGCCGTGGCCCTGGTGCGTCCCTCGCACTCGCTCTACGACCTGGAAGTTTCGTCTGTAAAAAAGAAGTGGAAGGACAAACTCTTCGCCGCCGGCGCCAACCGCGACGACATTGAGAAATCCGCTGCAGAATTCGGCATCGAACTGTGGGAACACGTCGGCAACGTGATCCTGGCCATGCGCAAGATCGCGCCCGAACTGGGGCTGGCGGGAAACCCTGCCTGAGCTTACCGCAAAGACGTAGGCGAGGTTCATCACGCATGGCAAAAAGTCCCAATCTGTGCGCGAACATTCGGGGTGGTTGAGGTTATAATTTATTAAATGTTTCACATGGTTTCACCGCAGCCCGTCGATTACCTGGTCATCGGCCACCTGACGGTCGATTTGACTCCCACCGGCCCGGCACTGGGCGGTTCGGCGGCCTATGCGGCGCTCACCGCGCGTGCCATGGGCCTGCGTGTGGGCATCGTCACTGCATGGGGCAACGAGATTGGGTTATCGGCCCTCGAGGGTATCCCGGTGTCGGCCGTCGAAGCTGAACACAGCACAACGTTCGAGAACATTTATAATGGAATAGGACGCGTACAGTACATCCGGCATGTGGCTCCCAGGATCGATTTTGCGCTTGTACCGGCAGCCTGGCGGCAGGCGAAGATCATCCATCTGGCTCCGCTGGCCCAGGAAATGGAACCGCTCCTGCCGGCGGATTTTCGGCCTGCGCTGCTCGGGTTGACGCCGCAGGGCTGGTTCCGCACCTGGGATGCGGACGGTCGTGTCCACCCGTGTGCGTGGCCCCAGTCCGAGCAGGCTTTGTCCAGCGCCGGGGCGACCGTGCTCAGCATGGAAGACATCGGCCGCGACGAGGAACACATCGAATGGATGGCGCAGCACAGTCCCCTGCTGGCCGTCACCGAAGGGATGAACGGAGCGCGCCTCTTCTGGCATGGCGACAGCCGCCGTTTCCGCCCACCGCAAGTGAAGGAACTGGATGCCACTGGCGCGGGCGATGTCTTTGCGGCCTCGTTTTTTGTGCGTTTGCTCGGAACGCACGACCCCTGGGAAGCGGCGCGTTTTGCCACGCGCATGGCTTCGGTTTCAGTCACACGCCCCGGCTTAGAGGGCATCCCAACCCATGACGAAATACAGCAGTGTTTGATGGAAGTGTTGCACTAAAAACTACTTTCTACTCTCTGCTCTTTGGAGGTTCTGCATTGACAGCACGCATTTATACAATGGTGAATCAAAAAGGCGGTGTGGGTAAGACCACGACCGCCATCAACCTGGGCGCGTATCTTGCCACGCTGGGCCAGAAAGTCCTGATCGTCGACCTGGACCCGCAGGCCAATGCCACCTCCTGCCTGGGCGTGGATAAACGTACCGTCAAGGGCGGGACGTATGAAGCCCTGCTGGGGCTTGCCCCCGCAATCAATCACGTCCTGAACAACCCCGGCCTGAAAATTTCCCTGCTGCCTTCCTCGCCGGTGCTGGCCGGGGCCGAAGTGGAACTGGTGGATCAGCCCGAGCGTGAGGCCTGCCTGAAAAAGGCGATTGCGCCGCTGTTGGACCGCTACGATTATATTTTGATCGATTGCCCGCCTTCCCTGAGTCTGTTGACCATCAACGGGTTGGTGGCTGCCAAAGACGGCGTTATCATCCCAGTACAGTGCGAGTACCTGGCGCTGGAAGGGGTGGGACAGTTGGTGCAAACCCTGCAGCGCATTCGCCAGTCGATGTACCCGGCATTGAAGGTGCGCGGCGTAGTCATGACCATGTTCGAGAGCCGCGCTCATCTTTCCGTGGACGTGGTCAACGAGATCCGCAAGCACTTCCCGGACCAGGTCTTCAACGCCATCGTACCGCGCAGCATCCGCCTGGCCGAAGCACCCTCCTACGGCTTGCCGATCTCGGCCTATGCGCCCTCCTCCACCGGCGCGCAGGCCTATGCGGCGCTGGCCAGGGAATTGCTGGGGGGGGACGGGGTGGCTATCTCCAATGGAGGTGAAAAATGATTTCTCAAGTCAGAGTGAGCAATTTCAAGCAATTTGAAGAACAGGTCTTTGATCTGAGTTCACATATAGTGCTTGCTGGTCCCAATAATTCTGGAAAAACAACTTTGTTACAAGCGTTTTCTGTATGGAACATGGCACTTCAAAGATGGAAAGCTGAAAGAGGTCCCGATACAACATCAAAAGCTCGACTGCGTACAGGTATTCCTCTCACGAGGAAGGAATTTTCCGCAATTCCTTTAAGAGAATTGAAGCATCTTTGGACAAATACATCTACTGCCCTTAAGCGTGAAGAATTAGGAGAAAAACAAAGTCTAGGTCAACCAAGAATATTGTCAATAACCGTTACAGGACAAAATGAACAAGAAGTTTGGGACCTTACCTTTGAATTTCATTATCAGAATAGCGAATTGATCTATGTAAAGCCTCCTGCCGAACAAATTGATAATATTCCTGAGGACGCTTTTAATCTTTCGGTAGTCCATGTCCCCCCTTTTTCTGGAATTGGAATTGAGGAGACGAGATACGACAAGCCTTATCAGGACTTGCTTATTGGACAAGGTAAACCTGGAGATATTTTGAGAAATTTATTATTAGAGGTATATCAAAAGGAAGACAAGCAAGATTGGAATGATTTATGTCAACAAGTTGAAGAGATCTTTGGTTACCGTTTGTTGCCACCACAATATGCAGGAAGACCTTATATTACTTGTGAATATATTCGTGGAATACCAAAAGGCAAGGGAAAAGATGGGCTCCCTGTCTTAGATATTTCCAGTGCCGGAAGCGGCTTTAATCAGGTACTAATTTTGCTAGGCTTTTTTTATTCGCGTCCTGCAACGATTCTTTTGTTGGATGAGCCTGATGCTCACTTACACGTGATTTTACAGCGGCAAATTTATAGCCAATTGCAGAGAATAGCTTCGGAACGAAAGTGTCAATTAATAATCGCTACCCATTCAGAAGTAATTATTGAAGATACCAGTCCCGATAGAATTTTGTCTTTTTATGATCAACCACATGTTTTAGTAGCCGATACAGAAAGGGACCAGGTTCGCGAAGCATTAAAACGGTTGACGGCAATGGATATCTTATTGGCTGAACAATCTAAGGGTGTTATGTATGTAGAGGGCGAATCAGATTTTGACCTTCTTCAAGCATGGGCAAAGATTTTCGGTCATCGAGCGTATCAGTATTTTGTTGATTTTCCATTTTGGCATAATAATCAAGGTAGAAATCCACGAGAAGCCCGTGCTCACTTCTTTGCCTTAAGAGCGATAAAACCAGAAATGAATGGCTATTTATTGCTTGATGGGGATAATCGTAATCTACCAGACCGTGAAATTACTGCAGAGGGATTAGCGATTGGACGTTGGGTCCGATACGAGGTGGAGAATTATTTAATCCACCCTAAAGCTCTTCTTCGCTATGCCGAATTGTATGGCCCCCTATTTGCTGCCACTGGTGATAGATTTTTACGGGAGAGTCTATTACCAGGCGAGGTATACCAAGACCCTCTAGGAAATCATGACTATCTAAATAACACACCTGCAAGTAAATCTATCCTGCCAAGATTTTTTCAGGCAGTGGGAATAGATATTAAGAAAAATGAATACTATAAAGTTGCCGAACAAATGGGACCCGATGAAATTCCACACGAAGTAGTTGAAAAGTTGGATGAAATTTCTAGGGTTTTTGGTCTTGCTACTTCATAAGTAAAATTATGTTGCATTACGAGAGTTACTCTCAATAGATTTTTGTATTTAGTCAGCCTAGTAAGGAGAACGTATGCCCAAACATACCGGCCTTGGCAAAGGACTTGATGCACTTATCCCCTCCGGTTTCCAGCAGGAGCAGGCCTCGCAGGCGGGAGATGCTCAACCTCGCAACATGGGCGGTGTGCTGACCGTTCCGGTCGAGCAGATCGTGCCCAACCCGCGCCAGCCGCGTTCACTCTTCGACCCGGTGGCGTTGGAGGAACTGGCCGCCTCGATCAAGGAACACGGCATCATCCAGCCGCTACTGGTTAGCCACGACGACCCTTCGACAAGCCCCCCCATAGGGGACTTCGCAGGGCAGGGCACGCGTTACACGCTGATTGCAGGTGAGCGGCGCTGGCAGGCCGCCAAATTGGCCGGCCTGACGGAAGTGCCGGTCATCGTGCGCCAGACCAGTGACCAGCAAAAGCTGGAATTGGCCCTGATCGAAAACGTCCAGCGCGCTGACCTGAACTCGCTGGAAGAGGCCAACGCCTACCGCCAGCTTTCCGACGAGTTCCAGCTCTCGCACGAGGAGATTGCCGTCCGCGTCGGCAAGAGCCGCGTGGCGGTTACCAATACCCTGCGCCTGCTCAAACTCCCCGAAGCCGTCCAGCAAGCCCTGGTGGACGGGCGCGTCAGTGAAGGCCATGCGCGCGCCCTGCTGGCATTGAGCACGCCGCAGGCCATGGAAGCGGCCATGCGCATTGTGGTCGCCCAGGAAATGACCGTCCGGCAGACCGAGGAGCTCGTGCGCAAGCTGAGCGGCGAAAAACGCTCCGCCGCGCCCAAAGGGGGTGCTTCGCCGGATACGCTGGCGCTGGAAGAACGCATCCGCGGCAGCCTGGGCACGAAAGTGAGTTTGAAGGCCGGGAAAAAAGGTGACGGCAGCCTGACGGTCTACTTTTACTCGGAAGAAGAACTCAACGCCCTGCTGGCCCGGCTGCTGGACGAGAAATGATCTGTAACAGACCTGACAGGCCTTTGGAGGCCCGTCAGGTCTATTATTAACCAAAAATTGTAGTAGCGACTTCCCTGGCACCGCCCGCATATCATCCCCGAAGCGTAGCGGAGTGGGACACCCCGCCTGGGGTTCTGCGGGGCGGGCGGTGCCCTGAGCCTGTCGAAGGGTGGCAGGTGTAGTCGCTCATCTGCAGGCAAAAGCGACTAGAGTAAAGTCGCTACTACATCTGACCAAAATGAAAATCCTCCACAACGCGCACATCCACTCCCTTGATCCAAACTGCCCAACGGCTTCAGTGATCGCTATCGAGCATGAGCGCGTTGCTGCACTTGGCGGGCCAGAATTGCTGGATGCATTTGGCCCGGGGGCCAGCCGCGAGGACATGGGCAGGCGCACCATTCTGCCCGGCCTGACCGATGCTCATCTCCACCTGGAAAAATACGCCATCGGCCTGCAAAAGCTGGATGTCGAGACCAAAACGAAAGAAGAATGCCTGCGCCGGGTGGCTGAACATGCCACGCGCAACCCTTCTGGCAAATGGCTTCTTGGTCATGGCTGGCAGCAGAATGACTGGGAGTCCCCCTTGCCTGCCGGAAACCCGGACGGGTGGCCCACTGCCGCCGACCTGGATGCCGTCGTGCCCGACCGGCCGGTGTATCTGACGGCCAAGTCGCTGCATGCTGCCTGGGTCAATTCCACGGCCCTGCGCATGGCTGGGATCGGTGCCGGGTCGCCTGACCCGCTTAACGGGCAGATCCTGCGGGACGAGACCGGCCAGCCAAACGGCATCTTGCTCGAGGCCGCGATGGGCCTCGTCGAACGGATCATCCCACAGCCCGGTTTCGGCGAAGTGCAGGCGGCGATGGAAGCCGCCCAGTCGGTCCTGTGGCAAACCGGCCTGACGGGCGTACACGATTTCGACGGCCGCACGTCGTTCATGGCTTTGCAGGCCCTGGATGCTCGCGGTGCGCTGAAACTGCGCACCCTCAAAAGTGTGCCGCTGGAACTCCTGCCGCAGGCCCGTGAGCTGGGCTTGCGCAGCGGTTTTGGCAACGACCGCCTGCGCATCGGATCGGTGAAGGTTTTCATGGATGGGGCACTGGGCCCACGCACAGCGGCAATGTTCCAGCCCTACTTGAATCAACCCGAAAATCGGGGTATCCTGAATATGGACGGCGAAGAGTTGTCCGAACACGGCCGCCGGGCGGCGGATGTGGGCTTGAGCATGGCCGTCCATGCCATCGGCGACCGGGCTGTGCACGAAGTGCTGGATGGGTTCGAGCAACTGCGCGCCTATGAACAGGAACGCCGCCTTCCGGCGCTGCGCCATCGCATCGAGCACGTGCAGATCATCCACCCCGATGACGCCTCGCGCCTGGGCAAGCTGGGTATCATCGCCTCGATGCAGCCCATCCATGCCTCTTCGGATATGGCTGCGGCAGACCGTTACTGGGGTGAACGCGCCCGGCTGGCTTACGCCTGGCGGACCCAGCTCGATCACGGCGCGCGGCTGGCTTTTGGCTCAGATGCGCCCGTCGAATCGCCCAACCCGTTCTGGGGCCTGCATGCCGCCGTCACTCGTCGGCGGGCAGACGGTTCGCCTGCGCCCGAGGGTTGGTATCCGGAACAACGCCTCTCGATGCAGGCCGCCTTGGAAGGGTATACTGTGGGTGCCGCGTACGCCGCCGGGGTGGAAGACCGGCTGGGTCGACTTTCACCGGGATATTATGCAGACTTGATCGTCGTCGAAAAAGATCCGTTCATCTGTCCGCCCGATGACTTGCTGAGTCTGAATTCGTCCGCGACGATGCTGGCAGGCGAGTGGGTCTGGCAATCCTGAAAGGACGTCATTGATGCCCGCAAAATCGACTAAAACCACCAGAGCGCTGATCAGCCCTGAAGTGCTTGTGCCGCGCCTGGGAGAGCAACTCGTCAAAGTGGGTTTGCTGACCGAGGTGCAGTTGAAAAAGGCGCTTGATTACCAGCGCTTGCGTGCCGCCGAAGGAAGACCATCCCTGCTGGGTGAGGCGGTTATTGAGCTGGGCTTCATCGATCGCATCACCCTGGACAGGGCCGTTACCGAGCAAATCGTTCGCCTGCGTGCCGCACTGGAAGATGCCAACCGCAACCTGGAATACCGCGTCCAACAGCGCACTGCGGAACTCGAAGAAGCCTTACGCAAACTTTCGGAGATCAACCAGCTCAAAGCAAACTTTATCGCCAATGTTTCGCACGAGCTGCGCACACCCCTGACGCATATCCGTGGTTATCTCGAGTTGCTAAGTACCGAATCGCTCGGCGGGCTGAATGAAGACCAGAAGAAAGCCATGGACGTCTCCATGCGCGCATCTGGCCGCCTGCAAAACCTGATCGATGACCTGATCCTGTTCTCGCTGGCTGCGCGGGGCGAGATGACCCTGGTGCTCAAACCGGTGGACCTGAACCGGGTGATCTCGGCAGTACTCATTCGGGCGAACCCGCGGGCCGACGACCAGCAGATTAGTCTCAAAGTGGATATAGACCCTGCCCTGCCCTTCGTACAGGCGGACGAGGAAAAGCTCAGCTGGGTGCTATCACAATTATTGGACAATGCTCTCAAATTCACACCGACCAGCGGAAGGGTGCATCTTTCTGCCAAGCTTGAAAACGAAAAGATGATCAACATCACGCTGGCCGATAGCGGTATTGGCATTCCGCCGGAACGCATCAAAGAGATTTTTGAGCCCTTCCACCAGTTGGACGGTTCGGCCACGCGCCGGTTTGGCGGAACCGGCCTCGGGCTGGCGCTGGTACGTCAGATTGTGGAAGCCCACGGCTCGTTGATCAATGTCCATTCGGAAGTCAACAAAGGAACAACGGTTACATTCCCACTGCTGGTAGCCAAGAATGAAAGTACACTGTTATGACACTGGTTGAAGAAGGCATCCCTGATTATCTTGCGATCGCGGTAGCGGTCACCCAGAAAAGCGACTGGAAAGAGGCGCTGGATTCGATGATGGCTGTTGTGCGCTCGGTATTCATGTTTGACAATCTGGCGCTCTATGTAGCCGAGGACGACAGCACAGACCTGACCGAAATTGTCTATGCCCGGGCTATTGGGCGCGGCCAATCGGCCGGCGCCGAGGCAAGCTGGGGCGTGGAAGTTGCCAACCAGGTGATGACGCGCAATGAAATGATCGTACTCGAGCCATCCGCGTCTGCCAGGATGAAGGATACTGCCAAGGAAGGCGAGCGTAAGAGCAACCGTCTGGCATCCCCTTATTTGCTTGGCATGCCGCTGCGCACTGCCGATAAGGTTCTCGGGGCGGTGGTTTTTGTTCGTTTCGGCGGCCCGGCTTATACGCCGGCACAGATCCAGCGCGTGCAGTATATCGCCACCCAGTTCAGCAGTCTGCTGGAGCGTAAAACCCTGCGCGAGCAGATCAGCGCTCTGCAGGAAGCGCGTCTTGTCATTGCTTTGCAGGAGGATTTTATTGCCACGATTTCCCATGAACTGCGCACGCCGCTAGGATTTATTAAAGGATATTCCACCACGCTTTTACGGGAGGATACGGAATGGGATGAAGCCACCCGCCGTGAGTTTCTCACCATTATTGACGAGGAAGCTGACCATCTGACCACGTTGATCGAAAATGTGCTTGAGTCTGCGCGCCTGCAGAGTAACACCATGCCGATCAATTTCCAGGCGGTGCGGCTGGATGCGGTCATTCGGGATATTTCCCTGCGCTCACAGGCGCGCTACAAGGATATGCAAATCGGCCTGAACTTCACAGTAACGCCAGTCATCCGGGCCGACAATATCCGCCTGGCGCAGGTAATGACCAATCTGTTCAGCAACGCCGCCAAACATGCGCCCGGTTCGTCGATTTCGATCTCACTCACCCAAGAAGGGCCTGTCTATCGTATCTGTTTTTCCGATAAAGGGCCGGGAATTCCATCTGAATATTTGCCTCATCTATTCCAACGCTTTTATCGTGTCCCCGGGCAGACCAGCACGGGCTCCGGCCTGGGGCTGTTCATTTGCAAGAAGATCATCGAAGTTCATGGGGGCACGATTGTCGTCGAATCACAACCTGGCGCAGGAACAACGTTCATTATCGACTTTCCTGTCGAGCCGAAAAATATTTCCCAAGGAGCTTGAACATGTCCAACAAAATTCTGGTCGTTGACGACGAGCCGCGCTATCTGCGTCTCCTGGAAGCCAACCTGCGCACCGAAGGATATGAGGTCATCACTGCTACGGACGGTCTTCAGGCAATTGAGATCTTCTCGGCAAATCCGGTGGAATTGATCCTGCTGGATGTGATGATGCCGAAGCTGGATGGCTTTGCAGCCTGCCAGCGCATCCGCCAGTTTTCCAACGTGCCGATCATCATCCTGACGGCCAAGGGCGAAGAACAGGATCGTGTACGCGGCCTTGATATGGGCGCAGACGATTACCTGGTAAAACCTTTCTCAGCCACCGAATTGCTGGCGCGTGTGCGGGCGGTGCTGCGCCGGTCCCTGGTTTCCAAGGATGTCAGTGAAAGCCGCTTCTTCGAACATACCAACCTGCGCATCGATTTTGCCCGCGCAGAGGTTTGGAAGAGTAACCAGGCGGTCTTCCTCTCGGCAACCGAATATCGCCTCCTGCTCCAGTTCGCGCACAACATCGGCAACGTGATGAGCGCTGAAGAATTGTTAACGAGCGTGTGGGGGCCTGAATATCGCAACGATAAGGAAATATTGTGGGTCAGTATTGCCCGCCTGCGCCAGAAGCTGGAAGATGACCCGCACAATCCAAAGCATATCGTTACCCGTTCCGGGCTGGGCTATTTGATGCCGCCGAACGAAGGCTAATAAACCGCGGAGATCCGTTTTGGAAAATGACCAGCTCTCAGTCCTGGTGATCGACGGAGATTCACGCAGCCTCAATTTCTTGAGCACACTGCTTGTCAAACGGGGCCATCACGTTCAGGCGGCTTCGCAGGGCAAGGAAGGCTATATCTCGGCCCTGCGTGATCACCCGGATATCGTCGTTTTTGACCCGGCCATGAGTGATATGCCCGCGGTTGAATTCCTGCGAAAACTACGTGCTGACCGGCGTACCGCCAGTGCGCTGTGCGTTGCGCTGACGACGACTTCAGATTCCGTGCAAATGAGCGACTTGTTGGCTGCCGGTTGCAACGAATATCTGGTAAAAAGCCCCGAAACGATCGAGAAACTCGTGGCATTAATTGCGGGATTACACCCGCAGGTTCAAGAAACACAGCCCATGCCAGGTGTGAAGAAAAAGAGCCAGCACGGAGGTTTGCTGGCTGTCTTTTTGAGCGCCAAAGGCGGTACGGGCACCTCGTCGCTATGCGCCAATATTGCCCAGAATATTGCCATCAACCAGACGAGTATGGATGTGGCCGTGTTGGACATGGTCATGCCGATCGGTTCGATCGGTTCGATCACCGGCTATGTGGGCGAATTTAACTTGGTAACAGCGGCAGCGCATTCGCATGAGGATCTCAACGGCCAGTACCTGCGGCAGAGCATTTCCCCTCTTCCTAACTGGGGGTTCCGCCTGTTGGCGGGCGCGCCCGACCCTGAATCTGCGTATTCTGTGGACGCCGCGACCATCCCTACGCTGATCCGGGCCTTCCACCAGGCATTTGATGTGACTTTCGTGGACCTGGGACGCTCCCTCTCGCGCATCAGCCTGCCAGTCATTCTCGAGGCAGACGTATTGGTGGTTGTCACGGGTGCAGACCTGAGTACCGTCATGCTCACGCAAACCATGTGGAATCATCTTCAGCTTAAAGGCCTGGATTCACAGCGTGTTTTTATGTTGATGAACCGCGCCAGCGGGCTGGAAGGTCTGGGAAAAAGCGATGCCGAGCGGATCATTGGCTTGCAGATCCAGGCCACCGTCCCATACATGGGCGGAAATTTTACGCTTGCAAACAACCAGCATCTGCCTGTTCTGCAAAAAATGCCGAATGACACTGCCGCAATGATGCTGGACCAGATTTCCCGGCAGATCCTAGATATGGCTCGCAAAGTCCACGGTTAACGGAGGCACCCATGAGCATTGAATTCAATGATAAAGGCAAGTATTTTACGGATATCGTTTCCAAGTCGGCTGTTCTGGCGGTAATCCAGACGGTCACTCATCGCATCGAAGGTTCCATCCATGTCCGTATCCATGAGCGTATTAAGAGCGAGCTTGATCTCGATGAACTCTTCCTGGCTGTTACCGACGCCAAAGTCTTTGCTCCAGACGGTTCGGTGTTGTTCCAAACTCCCTTTATGACCGTCGCCCGCTCGCAGATCGTGTGGGTCATTCCCAATGAAGAGGCCGGCGATCCAGGAGAGAAAAAATGAGCTTGCTTTCGTCGGCTCCTGCCGGTTTCTCCGCCGCGGATTTGCTGAAGCTGAAGCGCTTCATTACCGATAGTTTGACTCGCGAACTGGAGGCCGAAAACCCGCCTTTTGAGCGGCGCCAGGCTTTTATCGACCAGAAACTGGCTGATATCTTTGGCCGCCTGCCTGCGAACTTACCTGACTCCATCCGCCTGCAGGTGACGAAGGAGGTGATCAATGACGTGCTCGGTTACGGCCCCATCCAGCCTTTGCTGGACGACCCGGATGTCACCGAGATCATGGTCAACGGGCCAAAGAGTATCTATGTCGAGAAAAAAGGACAGCTGACCAAGACGGGTGTCACTTTTGAAAACAACGAGCAGGTCTTGCGCGTGATCGACCGTATTATCTTGCCGCTGGGACGCCGCATCGATGCCGATACGCCTACGGTGGATGCGCGCCTGCCGGATGGTTCTCGCGTCAATGCGGTGATACCGCCGGTTGCAATCGATGGCGCCTCCATTACCATCCGTAAATTCCGCAAAGACAAGTTGAGTGTTGAGGAGCTGATCGGATTTGGTTCCCTGACCCAATCGATGGCCGAATTCCTGCGCGCATGTGTCCTCAGCCGGTTGAATATCGTCGTCTCCGGCGGCACAGGTTCCGGTAAAACGACCCTGCTGAATGTCCTCTCCAGCATGATCCCTGAAAATGAGCGCATTGTCACCATCGAAGATGCTGCCGAACTCCAACTCCAACAGGACCACGTTCTGCGCCTCGAGACCAGGCCCGCCAACCTAGAGGGAAAGGGCATGGTCACGATCCGTGACCTGGTGCGAAACGCTCTGCGTATGCGTCCCGACCGCATCATCGTGGGTGAGTGCCGCGGCGGAGAGACGTTCGATATGCTCCAGGCCATGAACACCGGCCATGACGGTTCGCTGACCACGCTGCATGCGAATACGTCGCGCGATGCCCTCTCCCGCCTGGAGACGATGGTCATGATGGCCGGGCTGGATCTGCCTCTCAAAGTCATTCGCCAGCAGGTCTCTTCGGCCGTCGATTTGATTATTCAGCAAACACGCCTGCAGGGCGGCGAGCGTAAAATCGTAGCGATTACCGAAGTTGCCGGGATGGAAGGGGATACCATCGTCCTGACTGACATTTTTCGTTATGAACAAACGGGCGTCTCGCCTGAGGGAAAATCCATCGGGCAGGTCAAGCCCACGGGTATCCGCCCGCTCTTCGGTCCGCGCCTGGAAGCGGCCGGGTTCAAGCTGGGAGCGGAATTGTTCGGTGTAAATATGGGTGATGCACTCAAACGGCGATAGCCTTTCGTGTATAATCATAAGGATTTCGCACTGTTTTAGGCATTTTGCCCAAGGAAATAATATGAGCCTTCAAGCCCAGATTGCATTACGAACTCGCAAATTAGGGGTACTCATCCGCGATGCCCGCGAGGCGGCCCGCAAGAGCGTCTCCGAGACCGCCAAGGCTATTGGCATTTCCCCGGTATTGTTGCGCGCTTATGAAGAAGGCCGGCGTGCACCCTCTTTGCCGGAACTGGAAGTGCTGGCCTATTATTTGAATTTGCCCATTCAGCATTTCTGGAGCAGCCAGGCGCTCTCGGATGACGCCTCCCGCACCGAGCCGCTGGACTTGAACAAACTGGCTGCCCTGCGCCATCGTATTATTGGTGCGCTGCTGCGCCAGAGACGCCAGCAGACCAGTATCTCGCTCAAAGCGCTTGCGCTCGAAACAGGCATTCCGCAAGGTCGTTTAAAAACCTACGAATTGGGCGAAAAACCCATCCCGCTGGGAGAATTGGAAGCGGTCCTGAATATTATCGGCGGGCGCGTGGAATCCTTCTTCGACCAGAGCGGCCCGGTCGGCAAATGGATGAACGAACAGCAGGCCATTGCAGAATTCCTGCAGCTCCCGCCCGAACTGCGCGCCTTTGTATGCCTGCCTGTCAACCGTCCGTATCTCGATCTGGCTCGCAATTTAAGCCAGCTCTCGACTGATAAATTGCGTTCAGTTGCAGAAGGTTTGCTCGACATTACACTTTAATCTTTTCAGTATTATTGATACGGAGGCACCATGGCTGGCACATCTGACCCCAAATCTCTGGCCGAAGAGGCCGACCGGGTATATCAGGATGGTGATTTTGAAAGCGCGGCGCGCCTGTACGGCGAGGCCGCGTCTGCTTTTCAAGCACTTGGCAGCGCGCTTGATGCTGCCGAGATGAAGAACAATCAGAGTGTGGCTTTTTTGCAGGCGGGCAACGCTCAGTCTGCGTTTGATGCCGTTTCTGGAACCGCCGAAGTTTTTTCTGCCGCTGTAGATGCGCGTCGCCAGGGCATTGCTTTGGCTAACGAAGCCACCCCCCTTCAGTCTCTTGGAAGGCTCGATCAAGCGATTGAAAAATATCTGCAGGCTGCCGCTGCCTTCAAGCAAGCCGGGGAAGACCAATTGTATGCCACAGTCATGCAGGCCGTTGCCGGGATCCACCTGCGGCGCGGCAAAGTGTTCGAGGCGCTGAGTGACCTGCGGGTCGGCCTGGCAGATGTAAAGAATCCTACCTTCACACAGAAAATCATGAAAGGTCTGCTGCGGCTGCGTTTATGGTAAATCTTGATGTTGCCATCCGTAAGGCGCAGCCGGGCGATCAGTCTCGCCTGGCCAACCTGCTCTATTTTGAGTCATACGTCCACCGGCACCTCGATTGGCGTACGCCGCTCGACTGGCTGGGCGTCCCGGAATACTGGGTCGCCGAGCAAAATGGGCAGATAAACGCCGCCCTGGCCTGCCCACCCGACCCCGAGGATATTGCCTGGATCCGTCTGTTCGTCCATTCCACTGCCATCCCGGCAGGCGAGGCGTGGAACAGCTTATGGGAAACGGCCAGGCGATCATTGGCGGGACGGCATGGGTTGACGGTTGCCACGATTGTCATTCACGACTGGTTCCAGAAGCTGGTGGAGGCCAGCGGGTTTGTCGAGGGCCAGCAGATCGTCCTGCTCGAACATAGCGGCAGCTCGTTTTATGAACGGCCCGTTCCCGAAGGGTTCCTCATCCGTCAGATGGTATCTGACGACCTGCCTGCGGTTGCCCGCCTGGATGCTGAGGCCTTTGCGCCGCTCTGGCGCAATTCCATCTCTTCGCTCCAGCGCGCATTTGCGCAAGCCGGCCCTGCCACAGTGGCCCTTTCCAATGGGCGGCTGGTTGGTTACCAGATCAGTACCAAAAATTCGTTTGGCGTGCACCTGGCCCGTCTGGCGGTCAGCCCTGCTTTGCAAGGGCAGAGGCTGGGGTATGCGCTTATCCAGGACCTGTTGCGCCAGATCTACCGGATGGGTATCTTCAGGCTGACGGTTAACACCCAGAGCGACAATCGCGCCTCATTGGCGTTATATCAAAAAATAGGCTTTGTGCTCACTGGTGAGCACTATCCGGTCTTTACATATCAATTTTAGGAGACGCTTATGTCGCGGCCAGATTCCGTCGTTGTCAATACCATTATGCGCCAGGCCCTGATCTCATCGGAAGAAGTAATGGGTGCCAATGGCCTGCACGCCGTTTTGCGCACCAGCGGCCTTGAGCGCTTCATAAATAACCTGCCGCCTAACGACCTGGAACCGTCCATCAAGTCATCGGAATATGCCGGCCTGCTCCAGGCCATCGAAGAGTTCTATGGCCGGGCAAGCAAGGGCATGCTGCGCCGCATCGGCAAAGCCTCTTTTCAGTACGGCGTGCGCGAACAGGCCGCTCTCCTGGGTATTGCCGGCGTGGCGCTCAAGCTCCTGCCTGAGAAACAGCGCATTAAATTCATTCTCAACGGTCTGGCGAACGCTCTCAAGAAAAGCAACCCCGCTGTCGATGCCTGGGTGGATGAGCAAGGCGATACTATCGCTTACATCGAAAAAACCTGCGGCATCTGTTGGGGCCGCGAAAGCGACCAGCCGATGTGTCATTTGTACGTTGGCTCAATCAGCGAGGCGGTGCTGTGGGCCACGGGGGTCGAGCATGAAGTCGTCGAGACTCACTGCCTGGCCAAAGGCGACGAGTACTGCCGTTTTGAGATTGGGGCACCAAAAGCGTGAACCAACCGGCACTGCTTCCCATCCGCTTTTTCCGATTATTTCTGAAAACACTCAGCGCCGAAATCGGCCAGGACACGTTGAGCGTGGTCCTGGCGAAAGGCAATCTTCCGCCCGACCTGATCGACCCGCAAGCTGCATCCCGTTTTACCAGTGCTTCTGCTGCCGAGACCTATGCCGGCATCCAGCGTGCATTGCGAGTTTATTACGGGCGCGGTGCGCGGGGCACACTCCTACGCGTTGGCCGTATTCTATGGGAGCGCCTGCTTGAGAGCGCCTCTTTCTCTGAAAAGGCCCAGGCGCAGATTGCGCGCAGCCTGCCGCCCGCCATGCGGCTCAAACCCACCCTCGAACTCCTGGCGCGTTTCCTGCGCGAAAAAGCAGACGGGGCCAGCTTGCACATACTCGATATGGATTTGATGCTGGCCGACCATGCGGCTGCTGCTGCTGCCGGCCAGAAAGAAGATGCTCCCATTTGTAGCGTCACGCTGGGTTTGATCCAGGAAGCATTGTTTTGGGCCTCCGGCCGCGAATATGACGTGGTGGAGGTCTCCTGCCGGGCCACAGGCGGTGATGCTTGCGAATTCAAGATTACTGTTTCAGGAGCATGATGATGGCAATTGCCGAATGGAAATGGAAATCGCGTGACGGCCTTGAACTATACGCGCGCGGCTGGACGGCCGAAAACCCCAAAGCCGTTGTGTGCCTGGTGCATGGGCATGGTGAACATGTTAATCGTTACAACCACGTTGGCCAGGCCTTTACGGAGGCCGGCTATGCTTTGCAAGGCTTTGACCTGCGTGGGCACGGCCGTTCAGCCGGCCAGCGTGGACATACGCCTTCTTATCAGACCTTGCTGGGCGATATTAGCGATTTCCTGGCCGATGCTCAAAACCGTTACCCTGGTTTGCCGCTCTTTTTGTACGGGCATAGTATGGGCGGCAATCAGGTCATCAATTATGCCCTGCGTTACCCGCAGGGGTTGAAGGGTGTGATCGCCACCAGTCCCTGGCTGAGGCTGGCCTTTGAACCCACGCCTCTCAAGTTGACACTGGCGAAAGTGATGAATGCCATCGCCCCGTCCTTCTCGCAGCCAAGCGAGCTGGACCAGGCGGCCATATCGCGCGATCCTGAGATTGTCAGTACCTACGCTGCCGACCCGCTGGTGCACGATAAGATATCGGCGCGGCTTTTCACGGTCATGCATGCCAACGGCCTGTGGGCGCTGGAACATGCCGCCGGGTTGAAAGTCCCCATGCTGCTCATGCACGGCAGTGCCGACCGGTTGTCTTCCGCCCAGGCCTCGAAAGAGTTTGCCGAAACCGCAGGGAAGATGGTCACGCTGCGTATCTGGGATGGATTCTTTCACGAAACTCACAACGAGCCGGAAAAGGCGGATGTGATCCAGAGTATGATCGACTGGCTGAATGAACACTTGTAAAGTGCCGGGTTATCGAGAAAAGGTCTGCGCTGTTTCTATAACCGAACTCTTATCTGGCTGTATTAGTGCCTGGCCAACATAAGAATGTAGGGTAAATATGCCTGCCCTGCCCCGGGCTCTTCATGGGGTCAAGAGTGCTTTATCTTACATCCTTAGAAAGTCCGGGTACTAGACAAATCCAAACGAACATGGCAAAATTCTGCCAGCATGTACCTTGAAAGGGAGAAGAAGGAATTATGAGTAAACGTCAGGAATTACGCCAGAAACGCCACCGGCAGGAACAAATGCAGCGTATTATGCTAATTGTCGGTGTGGTGATCATTGCAGTCGCGATTGTCGGCTGGGTCATCATCGCTCAAAAGCCGGTCGAAGGCATTGTCCAGGCCACGCCGATCGCGCGCCCGCAGGTCAGCTTCAATACTGCTGGAGATCCCAACGCCCCGGTCAAGCTCACCGAGTATGCCGACTTCCAGTGCCCATTCTGCAGGAAGTTTTGGCAGGAAACGGAAGCGCAGATTGTGGACACCTACGTTAAGACCGGTAAGGTTTACCTCGAGTATCACTCTTTTGGTACATTTATTGGTGTTGAATCTGGTCGGGCCGCCGAAGCCGCTTATTGCGCTGGCGACCAGAACAAATTTTGGGAGATGCATGATAACTTATATGCCAATCAAGGCACCGAGAATTCCGGCGCGCTGGATGATAAGCATATCGTGGCGATTGCCAAGCTTGTCCCCGGACTGGATATGACTCCCTTCAACGATTGTTTTAACAATGGAAAGTATAAAAGCAAAGTTTCGCAGGACGGTGTCGATGCTAAACAGGCCGGCGTAAATTCCACTCCAACATTCTTTGTTAACCAAAAAAGGGTGGAAGGCGCGCAACCCTTCGCCACTTTCCAGCAGGAAATTGACGCCGCGCTGGCTGCGGCTGGCAATAAATAAACTGCAGAATCATAAAAGAGGACGCTGGTTCCAGCGTCCTCTTTTATGATTCTCCTGGATCAACTATTTCGTAAACGAATTCAGGATGTAGACGATCAAGGGCGCAATGGCCAGCGCCGGGAGAAAGTTCGCCACGCGGATCTTTTTGATCTCCAGCAGGCTGCTGATGCTCAGCCCCATGAGAAGTATGCCCCCTGTGGAGGTCATCTCGTTTATCATCTGATCGCTAAGAACGGTGCTCAATTGATGTGCCAGCAGGCTGATGCCGCCCTGGTAAACGAATACCGGAATGACAGAGAATAACACGCCGATCCCCAGTGTGGATGAAAACGCAATCGTGATGAAACCATCCAGCACGGATTTAATCGACAGGGTCAGCGAGTCGCCGCGCAGTCCGTCGCTGATCGAGCCGAGGATTGCCATCGGCCCGGTGCAAAAAATCAGCGCCGCACTCATAAACCCGCGCACGAATCGGCTGGATGGATCTCCCTCGCCGCGCGCAAACTTTCTTTCCAGCCACTCGCCCAGCGCTTGCAGGCCGTCCTCGATCCGCCACCACTCGCCCAGCAAGGCGCCGATGAGTAATGCGCCCAGTACGATCAGCGCATTTTCGGTTTTCAGGAACAGCTGAATGCCAATGGCAGCGACGAATAACCCCATGCCTGCAATTACAGTGGTTTTTAACTGATCAGACAGGCGCGCACCAAAGAAAATACCGATGATGCCTCCGACGAGAATGGCAGCAACATTGATGAAAGTGCCGGTCATTATTTTTTTGCCAGCGGGGTGGATTGTCCGGCATGCTGGTTTTCGAGCAATTCCAGCACAAAGCATAATGAAGACAGCCGGTTGAGATAAGCCAAAAGGGACGGGTTTTCCAGGCCGCCCCCATGGTAAAGTTCCACCACGCGCCGTTCGGCCCGGCGCACCACCGTCCGTGCATAGGAGATAGCGGCGCTGGCCGGGTTTTCCCCGGGGACGATAAACTCGCGCGGCATGGAGACGGTTTCGGCCAGGGCGTCAGTCTGCTCTTCGAGCCAGCGGACGCGCGCCTCGTCAATCGAGCGGAAGGTGGCTGCATTCTCAGGCGTGGCGCCCACCTCCGCCATCAGTTTGTACAGGTCACGCTGTGCTTCCAGGATCAACGTAGCGGATTGCGGCGCGCGGGCTGCGCAGCGCGCCAACCCGAGCGCGGCGGTGGCTTCATCCAGGGCGCCAAGGGTTTCGATGCGGTTGTCAAACTTGGGGACGCGCCCTGCGCCCAATAGCCCGGTGCTGCCTTCATCGCCGTTGCGCGTGTAAAAAGGGGACATGCCCATTATTATACTGCTTCAGGTGCCATTCCCTGCACTGATGTGATTTAGGATTTCCAAAAAATAAGTGGCGTATAATAAAAAAACGTTTCGCCTTGAGGAGAAGGCCGATATGCTTGCAAACATCAAAAAAGACTGGATTAAGCAGATCGTCCCACTGGCATGTGTTGCTGTTGCCACCGCCATGCTTGTTCTGACGCCGGTCTGGGCATTGCAATGGTACAACACACCCTTCCTCGGAATGCTGCTGGAGCCGAATAATATCGTCAGCCAGATCCAGGGCCCGGAATGGCCGGCCCGGACCAACGGGGTAGTCTGGTCAGATCGGCTGGAAGCGTTGAATGGCTCTCCAGTGGCCGATGAGCTGCAAGTCGAAGCATTTATGCAGCACAATGGTTTCAAGCCGGTGGATGTCACTTTCCGGCATCGTTCGGGGGACACCTTTACGCTTAATCTTCAGCCCGTTAAAACAAATTTCCGCGACCTGCTCTCATTATTTATTGTTCCTTACCTGGTGGGGCTAATGTTTCTGCTGATCGGGTTGTGGGCATATCGCATTCGCCCGGACCTGCGCCCGACGCGCGCCTTCGTTATTTTTGTTGCAGCAATCTCAATCCTGACGACAACTTTCCTGGATATGAACAGTTCCCACCGCGTAGTGTTATTGTGGTCTCTCAGCCTGCCGGCTGCGGCAGGAGCACTAGGGTATCTCTCTCTGGTTTTTCCGTTGGAAATGAAGTTCATCGAGCGCCGGCACTTCCTTGCTTATTCGCCCTGGCTGGCCTCACTGGTATTGAGTATTTTCATTGTCCGCGATATCCTAACGCCTCCGACGCCTTATGCCTACATCGACTCATGGCGTTGGGGCTACATCCTGAATGCCTTCGGCATTTTGGCGTTGATCGGCGGCCTGGTAACGCGGATTATCAGCAATAGTGAGCCGGTTGTGCGCCAGCAGAGCCGCGTAATCATCTTTGGCGCGGTCCTGGCTTTTCTGCCGGTGCTGCTGCTATATCTCATCCCCAGCGGGTTCCGCGGCCAGATCCCGGAATTTCGGGCCGAGATCATGTTCCCGCCTTTTATTTTCTTCCCGCTTGCGGTTACCTATGCCATCCTGCGCTACCGCCTTTTGGACGTGGACCAATGGCTCAGCCGCGCATTGACGTATGTGCTGACGATGGCCGTGGCCTTGACCGCTTTCTATGCCATGCTCACCGGGGTTTCCTTCCTGCTCAGTCAGGCCATTCACGCAGACGATCCCCTGATCGTGGCCGGTTATCTGCTGCTGCTGGTGATAGGTTTCCAGCCCGTGCGCAATTTCATCCAGCGTGGCATAGACCGTCTTTTTTATCGTTCCCATGCAGATTACCGCCAGGTGCTGGCCCACCTCTCGCAAAGCCTGGTGGTGACGCCTGACTTGAACCGCACCCTGTCTTTGCTGGATGAAGAATTAGCGAACGCTATTTCCCCTGAGAGATTTATCGTCTTCCTGTACGAGGACGACCGCAAGGAATACATACCGCACGCCACACGCACAGACCTGGATCGAACTTTCCGGCCCGATGACGCCCTGCCGCGCTTGCTGGCGGATACCAAGGCCCCGCTCTGGCTGCCACCCGACCGCACCCTTCCGACAGAATTGTCGTCCGGGAAAAGGATCTTCGATCTCAAGAACTTCCAGGTCTTTGTGCCGCTGAAATACGAAGGGCGTTTGATTGGTTTCTTTGCCCTTGGCCCGCGCCGTTCCGGAGAGCCGTACAGCACCGATGAGCTGGATTTTCTCACCGCTGTTGCCGGCCAGTCCACCCTGGCGTTTGAAAACGCGCGTTTGTTCGAGAACCTGCGCCACACCCTGGACGAGACCAGCGAGATGAAGAATCTCATGGACGATATTTTCTCGTCGATTGCTACCGGTGTAATTACGACCGACATGGATCAAAAGATCACGCTCTTCAATCGCGCCGCGGAATCGATCCTGGGCCTTCCCCTGGCTGCCGTCATCGGCAAATCGGTGAACGAGGCTTTACCTGCTTTCCGCCCGGCGCTGGGACAGGTAACTTCCAGTGTCATCGAACAGGGACAGAGCGAGAAGGGTCGTGAACTGACCTCCAGCCTGGACCCGCGTGGGGATCTGTATCTGCGCCTCTCGGCCACGCCGCTACGTAATGCTTATCTCGCCACCAAAGGCGCGACCATCGTCTTCGAAGACCTGACCGAAACACGCAAGGTCGAAGCTGAGCGTGAAGTTATCCGCCAGACCTTTGGGCGCGTGGTCTCCCCGCGCGTGCGCGACCGCCTGCTGGCCGATGCTGGCAACCTGAAGTTGCATGGCACGCGTAAAACCGTCACCATGTTGTTCGCCGACCTGAGCGGTTTCACCACCTTCAGCGAGAAGACTTCACCTGAGACCGTCTTCAAATTACTCAACTCCTACCTGGATATGGCTGCTCAATCCATCTTGGAGCATGAGGGCACGCTGGATAAATTCATGGGGGATGCTGTCATGGCCATGTGGAACAGTCCCGATCCCCAGTCTGACCATGCCTTACGCGCCTGCCAGGCCGCGCTCGAAGTCATCCAGCGCTCGCTGGATGCCCACAAGAATTTTGCGAATCCCGAACAACACCTTATCTTTCGCGTCGGGATTACCACCGGCCCGGCCATCGTTGGTAACGTTGGCACCAGCCAGTTGTTCAATTACACCGCCATCGGCGATACGGTCAACCTGGCCCAGCGCCTGCAGACTTCTGCCCAACGCGGCCAGGTTTTCATCCAGAAAAGCACGTATGAAATCGTCAAAAACCATGTCATTGCCGATGCCATGCCGCCCCTGAGCGTCAAAGGGCGCGAACAGCCGGTGGAGGTTTATCTGCTCAAGGATATGAAGTAATGCGGTTAAAGTATCATCGTCGCATCACCACGCAGGCACTCGAAAAATATGTTTCCCCCACCGCACTCGAAAGCATTATTACTGCCAACTTCGGCCAGGATGCGTTACGTTATCAGCTTGGCCACGACCATTTTCATTACGACAACAGCTCCTTCACTGCCGGGGATGCATACATCCAGGCACAACGCCGCATCATCAAGGACGCACTTGCACATGGCGAAGCCCTGCCCGCCTGGCAGGCCTTTGGGCGGTTGACTCATGCGGTACAGGATTTCTACGCTCATAGCAATTACGTCGCACTCTGGCGCGAACGCGATCCCGGGGCGCCAGCGGACCAAATCCATCCCCTGTTTGCGGAGGCCTTAAACGATTCTCGCCTTCACTCGGGCCGGCTCTACTACCCGCTCGAGGCCCTCAGCTTTTTCCCCGCCATCCTTCCATTGGTGGCCCCTTTCCTCCCGCACAATTCACATGCCTGGATGAATAAGGACGACCCTACCCGCCCAGACTTTGACTTTGCTTATGCCGCTGCCGTCAAACGGACAGAGCTCGAATTTCAAAATATCGTTCAGGATCTAATACCTTCACAGGCTGCGCTATTTGTTGGTAAATCGGTGAGTCGGTAAATTCAATAAATCACAGATTCAATGTTCCGGCCTTTCGTAGTAGCGACTTTCCTGACACCTTCCGTCAGGACAGGTGCAGTCGCTTATTGGCCGAAATCAGCCGGGTGCAAATGACGACACGGTCCTGCGGTTTGTGCAGGGAAGTTATTGGCTACGGTAAACTTGTGATTTACTGAAATTAGTAAATTGGCAGATCAGTAAAATCGTAAATCCAAAATCGTAAATCGAAGGGGGTATAATTACATCCATGGACATGAAAACCCGCCTTAACGAAGCTCTGAAAGAATCAATGAAAGCCGGTGACGATGTACGCAAGCGCACCGTCCGCATGGTGCTGGCTGCCATTAAGCAAGCCGAAATCGACCGCCGGATTACGCTGGACGAAACGGCCATCCTTTCCATCCTGCAAAAAGAAATCAAGATGCGTAAAGAATCCCTTGAGGAGGCCAAACAGGCCGGCCGGGAGAATCTTGTCCACGATGCCCAGGCCGAAATCGATGTGCTGAACGCCTTCCTCCCGCAGGGTCTCAGCGCCGACGAATTGCGCGCACTCGTCCAGGCTGCCATTGCCGAGACGGGCGCTGCCACTGCAACCGACATGGGTAAAGTGATGAAGGTGCTTCTGCCCAAAGTGGCGGGGCGTGCCCCCGGTGACCAGGTCAGCGCGGCGGTACGCGAACTCCTGCAAAAGTAGGTCTGTGAATCCCGAACAAAACCACTGGTGGCAGCGCATCTCTCGACATGATTCGCTGGCGCTGATCCTGCTCATCCTTACCAGTCTGGGGGTGTATGCCATTCTGGTTCTACCTCTCTCCCTGCGGCCCTCCAGCCTGCCGTTGCAGGCCGGGCAAGTGGCCCCTCAGGATTTCCAGGCTCCGGACACGATCGAATATATCTCCATCGTGCGCACCGATCAGGCCCGCGAAATAGCCGAGCGCTCAGTAGCGCAGGTATATAGCCCGCCCGACTCGACGGTTGCCCGCCGTCAGATCGACCTGCTGCGCACTGCGCTGGACTATATCACCGCCACGCGGGCCGATACCTCGATCGACACCGAACAGAAAAAGACTGAACTGGCTGCATTGAGTGATCTGCGCCTTCAACCTGCCACAATCGAAAATATCCTCGTTCTTTCAGATCTAGGCTGGAACAGCATTTCGCAGGATGCCCTGCGCGTGCTGGAGCAGGTCATGCGCAGCCCGGTGCGCGATACCAATATCGAGAGTATCCGGGCCAATATCGAATCACTGGTCAGCCTGGCGCTGAGCGAAGACCAGGCTGTCATGGTCGTTGAGCTGGTGGACCCCTTCATTGTTGCCAACAGCTTTTCCAGTCCCGACCTGACCGATGCCGCCCGCCAGGAAGCGCGGCAATCCGTCCAGCCGATTACTCAGACTTACGTGGTTGGAGAGATCGTCGTCCAGCGCGGCCAGCTGCTGACGGACGCCGATATCGAAGCGCTGGAAACCCTTGGACTCATCCGCCCGAGCAACCCGACGCTGGACTATATTGGTCTTGCCGCCCTGGTTGCTGTCATAATGGCTTTCATCGGCATTTATTTTCACCGCCGCCGGCCGACTTATTACAACGAAAGCCGCAGTTTGATCCTGGTCTCGATATTATTCCTTGGCTTTCTCGCCTTTGCCCGGCTGGTAATTCCCAATCGTATTGTCCTGCCGTATTTGTTCCCGCTCCCGGCTTTTGGGATGTTGATTGCCACCTTGTTTGGCCCCGGAGGCGGGCTGATCCTGTCACTGGCTGCCAGCGTGTTCGCGGCTTATGGCCTGCCGAATGCGCTCGACCTGACACTTTTCTATTTGCTGTCCTCCCTGACCGGCGTTCTCACGCTTGGCAGGGCGCACCGTATCGGTTCCTTCTTGTGGGCAGGGCTGGCCTCGGCTGTAGCCGGCATGGCGGTTATCACGGCTTACCGTTTGCCTACCGGGACGCTTGATGCGTTGGGTTATGTGATGTTGATCGGCGCGGCGCTGCTGAACGGTATTGCCTCTGCCAGCGTGGCTTTGATGTTGCAGTATTTCCTGGCTGAATTCCTTGGCCTGACCACTGCACTGCGTCTGCTGGAGATTGCCCGTCCCGATGCGCCGCTGCTGAAGTATTTCCTGCGCAACGCTCCCGGCACCTACCAGCACAGCCTGCAAGTGGCGAACCTGGCCGAACAGGCCGCTGAAAAACTCGGCATGGATACCCTGCTGGTGCGCGTTGGTGCGCTCTATCACGACGTGGGTAAAGCCCTCAACCCGTCATTTTTTATCGAGAACCAGATGCCGGGCAGTCTGAACCCGCATGATGATATCGACCCTGAAACGGCCGCCCTTACGGTTACCCGGCATGTGCTGGATAGCGTGGCGCTGGCGCGCAAACACCGCTTGCCGCGCCGCCTGCAGGACTTTATGCTCGAACATCATGGTACTTTGCTGGCCCGCTATTATTACAATGCCGCCGTGCAGGCTGCCGGCGGCGATACTTCCAAAGTAGATTCGTCCAAATTCCGCTACCCTGGCCCGCGCCCGCGTACCCGCGAAACGGCGCTGCTCATGCTGGCCGATAATGTGGAGGCCCGCGCGCGCTCCGAAAATCCGCGCAATGAAACAGAAGTACGCGCCGTGGTGCAAAAGGCGATCGATTACTGCCAGGCAGAAGGCCAGCTCGCGGAGACACGTTTTACGTTGAAAGACCTTACTATCATTACCGACGTATTTACAGTGGCGCTGACCGGGCTTTACCATCCTCGAATCCAATACCCTGGCGCCGGAACTTTTCCACCCGTGGACGGGCCCACCATCCCGCATGATAAAAAAGGCCCGGAGAAAAAATGATCTTCATCGAAAAAATCGAAAGCCTGTTGAGTGATATCCCGGACGATCTGGTGCAGCAAGCCGCCGGCGCAGCCCTGCGCCATCAATCCGCCCCTGATAACGCCGATCTCAGCATTGTCCTGACTGACGATGCCCAACTGCGCGGGTTGAACCGCGATTATCTGGATGTGGACGCGCCGACCGACGTGCTCTCGTTCCCCGCCGACCAAAGCGACCCGGAGACCGGCTCCCCCTACCTGGGCGACATTCTCATCTCCCTGGAGCGTGCCGGGCAGCAGGCTGCCGGGGCGGGACATCCCGTCGAAGCGGAAGTGCAGCTGCTGGTGGTGCACGGCGTCCTGCACCTGCTGGGCCACGACCATGCCGAAGCGGACGAGAAAGCGCGCATGTGGCAGGCGCAGGCTGAAATCCTGGCGCAGCTTGGCCTTGCTCATATCCAGGTCCGGGAAGAATGATGATCGAATTTATCCGTTCCCGTATCGCCGCCTTCCGTCATGCTTTCCGCGGCCTGTGGTATGTCCTGCGCACCCAGAAAAACGCCTGGGTCCACGTCGTCGTAACGACGATTGTTGTTCTACTCAGCTTTTGGCTGGCGCTGCCCGGCCACGATTGGGCCGTGCTGGCGCTGGCAATCGCAATCGTCTGGATGGCGGAAGTCCTGAACACTTCGATCGAAGCCGTGGTGGATCTGGCCAGCCCGGTACATCACCCACTTGCCAAGGTCGGTAAAGACGTGGGCGCGGCGGCGGTATTGATCGCGGCGGGCACGGCCGTGTTGGTGGGCCTGTTGGTCCTCGAAATTGTCACGATGATGTACAGGTAGTGCGTTCCTTCTTTGGTAAATTAGCAATTCACTCACCTTACGCACTTATGCTCAAAGGCGGGCTGGGCCCGCCGTGTTTTGTGGCATAAATCGCTGGGGCTCAGCCCCAGCGAGAGCAAAAACTGCGTAAGGTGACCAATTCAGTAAATTAGTAAATCGGGAAACTGGTAAATCGTAAATCGGCCAATCGTAAATTGTAAGGAGCTTCCATGACTCTCTCTTTCCGCTTCGGCACCGTCGGTTCACCGATCAAAACCCCCAAAAAACCGGGTGGCTCAGTCGGCGCAATCCAGTTCAGCCAGTCGATTGGGCTGAACGCTTTCGAGCTTGGCTGGGTGCAGTCCGTGCGTGTTTCGGTCGAGACCTGCGCGCTGATCAAACAGACCGCCGGCGAGCAGGATGTGGCCCTCAGCGTGCATGCGCCCTATTTCATCAACCTGAACGCCGGCGATGAGGAGTGGCCCAAATCGCGCAAGCGCCTGATGGACGCGGCCCATTACGGCAACCTGGCCGGGGCGACCGACATCATCTTCCATCCCGGCTCGTATTTCGAGCGCCCGCCGGCTGAGGTGCTCAAGGTGGCCATCCCGCGCCTGCGAGGCTGTGCGGATGAGCTGCGCGCGGCCGGGAATCCAGTCACAATCCGCCCTGAAACGATGGGCAAGAGTGCCATGCTGGGTTCACTGGAAGATACCGTCGAAATGGCGAAAGCCATCTCAGGCGTTCTACCGTGCGTGGACTTTGCCCACCTGCACGCCCGCCCCGGCGATGGCACACTCAACTCCTACGAGGAGTGGTCCGCCCGGCTGGAAATGGTCGCCAAAGCCCTGGGTGGGGAGGCGCTCGAGCGTTTGCATATTCACCTTTCCGGGATCGAATATGGCCTCAAAGGCGAGAAGAACCACCTGCCGGTGGCCGAGTCCGACTTCGACTTAAAGGGCCTGTTCCGCGCCCTGCATGCCTTCAAGGCCGCCGGGCGCATCCTGTGCGAAAGCCCGGCCATGGAAGACGATGCGTTGTACATGAAGAAAGTCTGGCAGGAAGTCAGCGGGGAGTAATCTCCCAGAGAAAACTGAAAACAAAAAGAGCCCGTCAGGCTCTTTTTGTTTTCATGCCGTAGATCAGCAGCAGGCCGAAACCTGACAGCAGCGCAAGCTGTTTCACTGTCCTGCCCCCAACCATTCCACACTGACCATATGCTGCACGGCTTCAAATTCCTGGTCGCCGGTTAATATCTCGGCGTGTTCACGTACAGCAGCCGCAACTGCGAATGCATCCGCATACGAAAGCGGGTGGCTGGCTTTGACATGCGCCGCATCCAGCACCAACTCGCGGGTCGTCTCCAGCAGTTCCAGCGGCAGGCTTTCAACCAGCGCCAGCACGCTTTGCGCTTTTGTCAATCCAAGCCGCCGCTCGGTAAGGTACAGCACCTCACCCAAATTGACTGTGCACATCAGCACGCGACACTTGCGCTTTTCAGCCAGCGAGAGCACTTCCAGCACGCGCGCCTGGCCCGGCTCGCCGTTCAAATAAGCCAGCAAGGCGAAACTATCCAGCAGGTAAGCGGGTTTATTTGGACTCACGTTTGCGTTCCTGGCGATGCTCTTCCACAATGGCTTGCGTCAGCGAATCGTCCGCTTTTAGCATGCCCGCGCCATCTTTGACGGGGTTTTTTAGAGCAGGCACCAGCGTCAGCACGCCGCCGTAATCCACGACCTGTATATCTGCGCCGGGTTTCAGCCCATATTTTTCCCGCAACACGGCCGGGATGACCACCCAGCCCTTTTGAGAAAGCCTGACGTTCATACTTCACCTCGTTTTGTTATACAAAACATAGAATAAGTATAACACTACTTCCCCGGTCAATTATTAGTTCACCAGGCTTTTTTTGTTTTCAGGCCATAGATCAGCAGCAGGCCCAGGCTTACCAATAGTGCTGCCAGGGAAAGCCGGTCCGCAATCTGCTGCCCCAACGGGATCTTCCATCCTTCAGGCTGGCGGTGGGCCAGGAAATCTTCCAGTTCCGCGCGTTCGCTTTGCGGGATGCGGCTCCAGGGAGATGAGCCGTTTATTTCCGGGTAGACCAGGCCGGTCGGGTCGGTCATGTTGAAGGCCCCGTCGCGGATCTCACGCGCCGGACCCGCCACCACAGTCGGTTGAAAGGTCTTGAGGGTATAGCCAAATAATACTTCATAAGGCTCCAGGTTGCTGGTCTGGCGCTCGAAAACAGTCTGGTCGGTAACGTCTCCCACGTTCTCGATCGGGAAGCTCTCACCCTGCCTGATTTTTTCGTAGACGCCCAGCAGCCCGGTGATATCGTAGTTGCGCTGCTGCAAGGCAGCCAGCGGAATCAGCAGGTAGGCGCCCAGCGAGAGCAGCACCAGCAGGTTTGCCGGGGCGAAGGCCAGCCAGGTGCGTCTTGCCGGCCAATCCTTGACCCAGTTAGAGAAAACAGCCGCAGCCAGCACGGCCAGAGGGAAGATGAAGGCTGAGCCGAAGCGCGGGTTGATGTGCAGGGCCTTCAGGAAGGGCAGTTCGCGCAGGTGCGGGTAGATCCATCCGCGCGCAAACGTGAATTCCAGGGCCAGTTCGATCGCGAGCAGCAGGCATCCCAGCGCCAGCCAGAAACCTTTTCGGCGCGGGATGGCAGCCAGGCGTTCACTGAACAGCGTTTTGAAAAGCCCGATCAGCCCCCCGGCCAGCAACACCCAGACGACGGGACTCAGCGACAGGTCGAGTTCCCATAATCCAATGTATGCGCCTGTATAGGCCTGTAGCAGGCTGCGGATGGCCGTCATTTTGATGCCCAGCAGCGCATCCAGCGGCGCCAGCCCCATCACGCCGAAAAGCTGCAGCAGCAGTCCGAGAGGGGCGATCTGGATGGGGACGCCGTAACTATCGGGCATATCGCGCGGGAAAAAGCGCATGAATGAATTCACGGCATACAGTTTGGACAGATTAATGCTCAATGCCAGCAGGCCGCCCAGGAGCAGTATCCGCGCAATCCGCTGCCACTGAAAGGCCGTGGGGCGGATGAGATAGGCCAGCGGGAGGCACATCAGTACAGAAAGAAGAATGAAAACGGCCGGGTAGGTACTGGCAGAATAGATCACTACGGCGGCAGTCAGCGCGATGATGGCCGCAGCGGCCGGGACAGGCAGGCTTGCGCTTAACAGCACCGCCAGGAAAACCGGCAGTAACGGAAAGGCCTGGAAGTTGAAGTGGCCGTTGGCAAGGTGCTCCAGATAGAAGCCGTTGGCGCTGAACAGCGCCGCGCCCAGCGTGCCGGCCGTCCAGTGCAGGTTGAGCGAGCGGCGCAGGAAAACGTATGCGGCCATATAGCCTGCCAGGGCATAGACGAAATAAGAGAGCAGCACGGCCGTCCATGGGTCGATGAGCATGGCCAGGGCCTGTGGCAGCGAAAATTGCGCGTTCAGCGGGTGCGGGTAGGCGGGCAGGCCGCCGCCAAAGCTGGGCGTGTACCACTGGATGCTCAGGCCGTTGACGCGGTAGTGCAGGTAGGTGTCGATCAGGCGGGTGAAGAAATATTTGTGGTCCCAGCCGACGATCGGGAACAGGCTGTTGACGTGATAAGGCACGAACCAGGCGATGGCCAGCCCGGTCAGTGCCGTGATCGCCCGGGGCAGCGTAATGGAACCGAAAATTTTTGTCATGGGAGCGCCAGGCTATGGCCGGCAGGACCTGTCTCGGGTAGGTCGAAATCGGCGGGAGTGAGCGAGTACATGGCGGCGTCGTAAACGTCTGTGCGCACGACCATACGGTTGAGCAGGATGCCCTCGTAGTGCGCGCCGGCTTTGCGGGCGGCGCCCTGGCTGGCGAGGTTCCCGCTGGCGGTCACGATTTCGGCGCGCACCAGCCCGACGGTCTCGAAAGCGAAACGGGCGGCCAGACGCGCGGCGCGCGAGGCAATGCCCTGTTTCGTGCGGCTGGTGCGCACCCAGTAACCCAGGTTGCAAAAGCGGTATTTCCGGTTGACGCCGTCGATGCCGCAGCCGCCGATATATTCTCCGGTTTTTGCATCTGTGACCGCAAAATGGAAAGCGGAAGCGTGCTCCCAGGCAGTCTGGACGATCTCCAGCCAGCGGGAAGCGACAGCTTCGTCGTAGGCTTCGGTGGCCCAGTCCATCCAGGGATGCAGTTCCGCCAGGGATGCGCGTACGGCGCCGGTCAGGGCGGGCGCATCATCCGGGCGGGGCGGACGGAGCAGCAGGGAGCCGTCTGTGAGTTGAATGTTGGTATCCATTGGATGAAAAAAGCAGTGCGGGTGTTTTGTCTGGCCCTGATCCATCTTCTCGCAGCAGTGTTGATTTTAAGAGTATAGCTGAGGGGGGATTGTCTGGCAAGGGCGACCATTGAGCACACCACGGTGATCTTAGAGTCAGATTTATTTACAAAAACAACAAGGATGTGTCATGCTGAGCGCCGATTTTCAGGCGCGAAGCATCTCCAAGTCGGCATGGGAGACTCTTTGGTCGTAACGAACGCTCCCTCACATCGCCCCGATGTCCTTCGGGAGAGTGACACGTAAGTGGACTTTAAGAAGGCCTGCTATTGATGACATTTTTCCTTGACGTTTCTGTAAATAATCGGTTATGATGTTGTCCATTCGATTTGTACTCAGGGGGAGTGACCCAGTGCAAAAGCCACACCCATTCGATACGACCACGAAACAAAAAACAAAGCGTCTTGCAGGCCCTGGAGCCTGCCGTTTTGCGTTTAACCTCGAGCAAAACCCTGCCATCTTGCTGAATCCAGCCATTCACCAACCGCCCCGCAACAAAGCGTGCGGGGCGAGTGAACCCGGGACAAGCACCTGCAGGAGTACCCCCTGGCACGTCGTGTAATATCCAGCGCATACCGATCAACCGAACGTCTTTTCAGGCATCAGGAATAATCAGAGGCCCATTATGAAAAAGAAAACCATCACTGCGCTATCCCGCTGGCTGCACACCGGTTTACTCGCCATTTTTATTTTCAATCTGGTCGCGCCGTCCCCGGCGCTGGCCCGGCCCGGCGCACAGGACGTGGGCACGGTCACGCCCGAAGCCTCGCCAACCGCGGCGCCTGATACAAGCTCAGCCACAACCACAACCGCGACGGCCAGCGTCGACGCGACAGGCAGCCCGACCGAAACCCCGCTGGCGTCCCCTGTGGTGACGGAGACGCCCACTCCCGCTGCGGCCCTGCTTTCGGTCACGCTCTCCAGCGTGCCGGGCTACATCACGCCCAGCGGCACGGTGACACTGAAGTGGGATATAGCCGGGGACTTGTCTTCCCTGGCGGCGCCGCGGCTGAAGATCACGCTGCCGGCGGAGTTCCAGCCGCTAGGGCAGGCGCAGGGCGTCTTCGACCCGGCGGCGCACAGCCTGACGCTGGCGCCGGGCAGCGCCAGCGGGCAGGTGACGCTGCGCGCCCAGGCCCCGCCCATGCTCGCGACCATCTCGGCGCAGTTGCTGGACGGCGCAACGCCGGTCGCCACAGACGACTACCCCCTGCCGGCGCACGAGGAATTCAGGCTGGACCAGCATGGCGGCGAACTGGTGACCTTCGGCGGGCGCGTGCACGTCAGCATTCCAGATGGCGTGCTGCCCGGCAGCGCCGTGCTCGACGCCGGCATCCCGGTCAAAGACGCCGCGCCTGCCGCCTGGCTGAGCGGACAGCCCTTCGAACTCAACGCGCGCCTGGCCGCACCCCACGAACTGCCTGGGGCAGGTGGCGGGCAGGAGTTGCACCAGTTCCCCGCCGAAATCTACATCGACGTGGACTACAGCGACCTGGACCTGGCCGGCAAGAGCGAGCTCGACCTGATGTTGTACTACTACGACACCACCCTCCAGGAATGGGTGACCCTGCCCTCGCATGCCGATCCCAAGACCAAAACCCTGCACGCCTACACAACGCACTTCACCGTCTTCGACGTCGGCGTCAACAACTTCCAGGCTTCGCACCTGCCCAGCGTGGATGCCTTCCAGGTTTCCCAATTCACCGGCGCGGGCAGCTATTCTTTGCCCATCGAAGTCCCGGCCGGGCCGGGCGGCTTGCAGCCCAACCTGAGCCTGAACTACAACAGCCAGGTCATCGACCAGTCCACCACGCAGACGCAGGCTTCCTGGGTGGGCATGGGCTGGTCGCTGGAGACCGGCTCGATCGAACGCAACACACGCGGCACCACCACGGACTATTACGGCCCCGGTGACGTGTTTCACTGGGTGGTCGAAGATGATACCTTTATGCTCAACGTGGCCGGCGTCAGCACCACCATCGTCAAGTACGGCAGCAATTATTACGCCGCCGACGAGAATTTCATGAAATTCAGCTTCGACCCCACCGCCGACACCTGGACGGTGTGGGACAAGGTCGGCAACATTTACTATTTCGAAAAGACCACGGCGCTCAAACTCGATATTTGCCAGGGGTCTGCCGTCTCGCAGACGTACCGCTGGTCGCTGACGCGCATGCGCAACATCTTCGGCAAGGAACTCACCTACACCTACACCGACGAGACCAAGATGATCGGCGTGACCTATCACGATGACCACGGCACCCCCAACGACTACAGCGACGACACGTGTCCAGGCGCGCCGATGGCCAGCGCCGTCACGGCCACCTACCCGTCCACCATCGTCTACCCGAACGGGCGCTACCGCGTGCGCTTCGAACTCGAGAACCGCGCGGATTTCCCCGCAGGCTGGCCCACGGACTACGCCTACCACAGCTTCCAACGCCAGCGCCTGAAGACCATCTACCTCGAGCAGGACGACGACGGCAACTGGGCCTCCGGCTCCACCATCATCCGCAAATATGTCTTCTCCTACGCCGCCAATACTTCCGGCAACCTGGTCTGGCCGGGCGTGGGGGCCTCCACCCGCAAGATCAGCACACTCACGCAGGTGCAACAGTACGGGCAGGGCGGCAGCACGGCTCTGCCCGCCACGACCTTCATCTACGGCGACGACATGCACCTGACGCAGGCCGATAACGGCTACGGCGGCAGCGTGACCTTCGACTACACCCGCTGGTGCGCCTCGCAGAAGAATGCAGTCGACTTCTTGGCCAACAGCACGATGTGCGATAACGGCGGGTTTGCGCCGAGCGGCAGCGGCTCCATCCTCTATTGCATCCACAACGGCAACGGGTCGAACCAGTTGAAATTACATGGCATGGGCATCAATACAGGGTTATTGAACGCCTGGCAGTTTACCGATGACACGCTGCGCCCGGGCGGGGTGTACAGGTTCGCGGCGCTGAACCAGATCCTCGACCCGCATATTTCGATGAGCTACGGGCTGGCCGACGGCCAGAATGACAACTGGGGCGCGACGTTCGTTACGCTGCCGGCCTCGGCCTCCAGGGCGGATGTGCTGGTGAAGGCCGCCCAGACCGGCGGCACGGGTACCGAGTATGCGCTCTTCACCTCGCTGACTGTCAAGCTGCTGCCATCCTTCTCGCGCGTACACGTCAAGTCCGTCTCGGACGGGCAGGGCCACACGGATACCTTCACCTACACCTACGCCGGCCCGGCGGTGAACGACGGCCCATGCACGGACGCGCAACTGAACGCCAACCCGCCCACCTGCGCCCAGTACTACGAGAAATATTCCGAGTTCCGCGGCCACAGCCAGGTGACCGAGAACGGCCCGAACGGGCGCACCGTCGTCACGGCCTTCAACCAGGATGACGCCCTCAAGGGCCGCCCGGGCAGCGTCACCGTGCAGCAGGGCAGTACCGTGCTGGCCAAAACAGTCTATGCCTACACCACCACCACGCTGCCGATGACGGTCCCCTCCCCGAGCACCTACGCCGACATCTCGCGCAACTGGGTCACGACCGCCACCGAGCAGGGCTGCGTCTACAACGACGACGGCCTGAGCTATAACGCCACGCGCAGCGACTACACCTACGCAGCCAATTATGGCAACCTGACCCGGCAGGACGAAGCCGCGCTGGCGGGCACGGGCACAGCCTGCGCCATCGCGGCCAGCCAGCCAGCCGCCTACCGCAGCACACACACCCAATACTTTCCCAACGCTGCGGCGCCGCTGTATCTCACCGGCCTGCCTGCCAACCAGTGGGTCACGAATGTTGTGAACAATGTGGATGTGGTCCTGGCCCAGACGCTCAACATTTACGACGGCAGCAGTTGGAGCACGCCCCCCACCGCCGGCAAACTGACCGCCGTGCGCACCCTGACCGACCTCAGCACCGCGAAATACAGCCAGATGACCTACACCTATGATACCTGGGGTAACCGCACCGGCATCACAGCCTACGACACCTACGGCACTTCCACCAGCGACCCCTCCAGCGGCGCGCGCGCAGTGACGACCGCCTTCGACACGGTCTACCATACCTACCCGCTCTCCCAGACCACGCCGCCGGTCACCGGTTTCCCGCTCGGGTTTACCACCCAGTGGGCCTACGACTACGCCCTGGGCCTGCCCACCAGCCAGACGGACGCCAACGGCGCGATCATGACCGCCGCCTACGATACCTTCGGGCGGCTGACGCAGCTGATCAAACCGGGAGACGATGCCGCCCATCCAAGCCTGCAGGTCACGTACAACACAGCTCCCTTGCCATTCAGCATCGATCTGCGCCAGAGGGTCGATGCGCTCACGGATGGCTATACCGCCTTGCGCCGCACTTACGACGGCCTGGGGCGGCCCTTCCAGACCGAGACCGGCAGTTCCGTGGGCGTCGGCGGGACCTTCTTGCTTTACAACACCGCCCTGGCAAACTTCGACGCCTACGGCCACACCGTCAGCCAGGGCACACCCTACGCCAGCGGCGAGACCGCAGCCTATACCACGATGACCTACGACGCGCTCGGCCGCCCGCTCGCGGTGACCGCGCCGGACACCACAGGTGTAAGCTACGGCTACGATGGCCTGATGACTACCGTCACGGACGCCAACCAGCACATCACCACGAGCGTAGCCGATGCTTGGGGCCGCACCCAGTCTGTCACCCCGCCCACCGGCCCGGGCGTCTCGTACACCTACGACCCGCTCAACCAGTTGGTCAAAGCCACGCGCGCTGGGCTGGATACTTTCATCCATTATGACCAGGCCGGGCGCAAGACCGACATGATCGACCCGGACATGGGCCAGTGGTATTACAAGTATGATTCGCTGGGGAACATGATTGCCCAGGTGGATGCCAAACAGCAGGCCATCAACCTGTACTACGACTCGCTCAACCGCTTGAAGGGCAAGACCTACAACACCGGGGTGGCTGGCAGCACCTATCAGCGGCCTACCGACCCCGGCGTTTACCCCGTAAGCTACACCTACGATGCAGGCGCAAACGGCAAGGGCCGCCGCACCGGCATGACGGACGCTTCCGGTTACAGCAGTTGGACGTACGATAACCGCGGGCATGTATCGAGCGAGACCAAAAGCATCATCGACCCGTCCCAGCCCGCCCCGTTCGTGACCTCCTTCGGTTACAACGCTGCCGATCTGCCCGTTAGCATGACCTACCCCGACGGCGAAACTGTGACCAACACCTACACCCCGCAGATGCTGCTGGATACGGTCCGGGGCACATCCGATTACGTCACCGACAGCACCTACGACTCCGCCGGGCGCATGACCTTGCGCAGCTTTGGCAACGGCACGCAGAGCGCTTACGGCTACTACGCCTGGAACCAGCAGGGCGGGCGGCTGCACACGCTCCAGTCCGGCACCAGCGCCGCCCCGGCTGCCTTGCAGAACCTGACCTATAGCTACGATGCGGTGGGTAACATCTCCAGCATCACGGATGCACTCACGACTGAAACGCAGGCTTTTGGCTATGATGCCCTGGATAGATTGATTTCCGCCAACGTCACCAATGGCCCCGCGCCTTATACTGAGACTTACGGCTACAACCCCACCACCGGCAACCTGGAGACCAAGGGCAGCCTGACGCTGGATTACAATAACGCTGCGCACGTGCATGCTGTCACCAACGGCAACAGTTATTTGTATGACGCCAACGGCAACCAGATCACACGCACCATTGGTACCAATACTTACAACCTGGGTTACGACGCCGAAGGACGCCTGGTGACGGTCTCCGGCGGCGCGACAGCCAATTTCACCTACGATGGCGATGGACAGATGGTGAAAGCCGTGAAGAATGACGTCACCATGCTCTATGTGGGCGCACACTACGAAGTCATCAATCCCGGCGCGGGACAGACTGTCTCCAAGTATTACTTTGCGGGCGGAGCCAGGGTTGCCATGCGCAAGTACGTCATCCCGCAGAGCATGGCGCTCGAATATACACTCGGCGACCAGTTGGGCTCTACCAGCATTACCACGGATGCCAATGGCGTGAAGGTCTCTGAGATGCGTTATAAGCCCTGGGGCGAAGTGCGCTACACCTGGACGGACCCCAATCTGAACACCACCCCGGCCTACCAACTGAGTGACTATACCTTCACCGGTCAGCGCTCCTATACTGCTGATTTCGGGCTGATGTTCTATCATGCACGCTGGTACGACCCTGTGGCAGGCCACTTTTCCCAAGCGGATTCACTCCTGGCAGACCCGGTCCAGGGTTGGGATCGTTATGCCTACGCGTTCAATAACCCTATTAACATGACAGACCCCTCCGGGCATATGCCATGCGCAAATGCCTCCGCCAAAGAAGAATTGACCTGCCAACCCGGGCCGGACAAACTTAACACAGATCTCTTTAACATCAATCCGGGATTTAAGACCGCTATGGCAGGGGCAAGCCTGCTCTATCGATTATATCTAAAAATGTATGCTGACCTGAGTGGCTGGTGGTGGGATGCCTTTGGGCAGGACAACCACTTTTCGATCTGGGAGTTCATCTCCATTTTCTGGAATTACGAAAAAGCCAGGTTGAACAACAGCGCCATCGTCAAAGCCGTGGAGAATAGCGCCGCGGACTGGTGCGCTGCGGCGGGCTGCGATATTTCGACGCCTGAAGGCAGCCTGCTTTGGCTGGCAGGCTTTGCCCAGGCCGCTCAGACCCGGGCACAAGAATTTAAGGAAAGTAAGCTTACTATTGCCCAGGTCATGGATATGCCTACTTCTGATCTGTCCATGGGAATGCAGATGACGCTTGCGATTCGATCCGGGGTGCCGGGTGCTTCCGGTGACACGGAACCATATGACTACGGGAATGTTTCATTGGCGGAGAGGCTCTATCGAACCATGATAAACAGGGGCTGGGTATATTGGAATTCTGACCGGAATGAAGCCAACCCGCTTTTCGTGCTGACGAAATGCGGAAGCCAGGCCTCGCAGTACGCGATTTACAACAATAAGGGTAGAATTAACGCGCATATTTACTACAGTTTTTGTCCAAGAAGCGGCGCAAGATAAAGGCCCACCATTCACAAGAGGCAGCCATGAAAAAAATGCTCATAGTTCTGACTATACTGCTTGTATTCGTCTCCGCATGTTCGCTGCAGTCCTCCACAACACCTCCGGCGACTGAGACTGTACAGCCTACAGTAACTGTTCTGCCCGTGGTGACGCAAACGCCTGCGCCCACGACCACATCTCTTGCGACCGTTCCGGTGGTTTCCGAGCAGTGCATACCCCTTGCGGGCAGCCCATTCTCGGGAGTCTTGCAGGGAACCATCGTGTTCGACGATAATTCCAGCTTTTCTATGATTTTGAAGCGCAGGAGCGAGCTCCGTATTCCGGAGCAGCCGAACCAGAAGAACTCTGTTTTCACACCGTTTGTCTCTCCAGATAACAAATATGTGGCCTACGAACAGCAATATTCAGACGATTATCATTTGGTTGTTCGTCAGGCAGATGGCTCCATTGTCAAGAATTACGGCGAGTCTGATCTCGGAGATAGTCTGAAAAACCTTGGCGGTATCTACGCCTCATATTCTACACAGTGGGTGAACGATGATTCCATTCTCATTCGTACGAATGATTTTGAAACCTCCATCAAGTTATTTTTGGTGGATATAAATACCGGCTCGAGCCGGGAACTGCCGACCAACTTCCCCGAGCTTGCGAGTGGTAAAGATATCAACTGGGGCATAGATGACCGCGGAATGACAAGCCAGATCGTTAACGGGGCTAATGTCGTCTATGACCCCTCCCTGGCGCGCGTTGTCTACCCCAAAACCGGGGGTGTGACTGCGCTGTATGACACCCAGCAAAAGCTGGAGCTTGCTTCGATGCCTTTGGAAAATGCCACTTCCCCTGCATGGTCGCCGGACGGGCAGTTCTTTTCCATCATCGCAAAAGCGCCTGCCAGCGCCGGGGAACCCGGCGACGAATTCTTTATTGTCGCCCGCGACGTCCCGGAGTTCAAGCGTTTGACCTATCTTGGGAATCTTTATCCATCTGTTTCAGTCGGGGCATACAACTGGTCGCCTGACAGCCGGAAGATTGCCTTTTGGATGAAAGCAAAAGATGTGGAAGAATATTCCCTGGCAGTCCTTGACGTTAATTCCGGGGCGGTCACGAATTATTGTTTGACCGGCATTGCTTCGCGAAACAGTGAATTATTCTCTCAAAGTCATCCTGGACCAGTGGTCGGCACTGGTAAGCCAATCTGGTCTCCCGACGGAACGAAATTGCTTATTAGCCAGTTTGACGAGGCTCACAAACATATCAGGGTGATGCTGGTAGATTTAGCGCAAGGGCAGGCGTTTAAGCTTAGCCAGGACGTTGAGCCAATCGGCTGGTTGAAGGAAGGGCCTTGAGCCTGAAAGTTGTTACTTTGCCTGGCAGGGTTTTCTTCTCGCGACTTTCCCCGATTCTTCGACAGGGATGAAATATGCTATCGCATCGTAACGCAAACATACTGGCTTGCCTGGGTCTGATATTCGCAACAGCTTGCCAAGGCATCGCGCAGTCGTCTACTCCGACAGGTCTGCATCTACCGACTGGAACGGTTACGTCTGCCGCTACACCTACCCAACAGGATGATTTCTTCACACAAAACTGCATCGTGGTAAGCCCAACGGACTATTCTGATTACAGGGTGAAAGGAATAGTGCCCGTGCAGGAATACATCACACGAGATACTTTCATGTTAAATCTTGAAACCGGCAACAGAACAAGAATTACGAGCGCGGACGACGTTATAACACGATTTGCAATCTCGCCCAACCGACAGGCGCTGGCGTATATACTACACAACGCCAACAATTCAGACGTAAAACTCGTGATCTCTGACTCGATGAATAAAAATAAGAAAGTCGTCCTCGAGAGCAAGCACGATTTTGGTTTATATGGCTGGTTGAACGACCAACAGGTGCAGTTAGCGAAAGATGGAAAAGTTGTGATCTTCAACCCATTTACCCGGCAGGAAACAGACTATTCAATTGAGGCTTTTCCTTCCTTCGATACAAATAATCCACGCGATGACATGGCGGATTTTGATCCTACAGCAACCAGGGCCATTTACAAGAATGGTTATATCTTTCTTTTGGATCTGACCAGCAAACAAATCATTGCCCAGGTAATGGATGGATTCGAGCGCTCTCCGATCTCAGCGTGGACGCTAGATGGGAGCGAAGCCGCCATCATTGGGACGACGGTGGTTGGCAAAAATGGTCATGATATAGGTGATGACATATTTGGCGTCAGCCAGGATGGCCAAGTGACTCAATTGACATACCTGTCAGAGCATTATGGCGCATGGCTTAACATCCATTCATTGAGCTGGTCGCCGGATTCGCGCTATATCGCCTTTTGGATGCGTCTACCCGGGACAAGTGTGTGGCAACTAGCCGTACTGGATACGTCAACAAAGAAAGTAACAGATTACTGCATTTCAACCGACCCGTATGCAGGTAACATCCCTTTATTTCAGGGCCAGTCCGCGCCAATTTGGTCTCCTGATGGAAAACAAATGATTGTCGAACAGCGTTCCGAAGAAACCAGATATGGCGTCTTAGTGGATATTACTGAAAACATTGCATTTCGAATCACGGTGAACATGTATCCGGCTGGATGGATGCTGGCTGGCAAGTAAATTGAATAAATACAAAACAAAACCCGGCAGCGGTCCCAGCGACCCCGCCGGGTTTTGCTTTTCTCAACCCCCTGCGAGGGCAGGCGGACTTTATTACGGACTCGCGGAAAGTCCCCCGCACCACAGGGGGATTAGAACGGACTCTCGCCTACACCCCGCAGATACTGCTGGATACGGTCAAGGGCGCATTTGAGTATGACGCCGGTCATTTGCCTGCCCCGCACGCATTTGCCTGCCCCGCACGCATTGTTGCGGGGTTGCGGGGTGTTTTTTTTGGCGCCGGCTTGCCTGGAACGGGTTTTCCCTGTATGCTTAGCTCATGATTGCGCATGGTTTTCTTGCACTTCTGGCCAGTGTGATTTGCCCGGCCTTTTTCTTCTTCGAATTGTGGCTGGCCCTCAGCCAGGGCAGGCATTTAGATCAAGCTGGCTGCCGTCTTGAAAACGCGCAATTTTAGGCCCTTGGCAGGGGTGTAGAGTAGAAATTTTATCGACCCAAATACAGTACAACTGTCTATTGTGTACGGGCGAAAAAAGTTCTATATTCGTAATACTGGACTGCCTGTAAGCCGGTCTGTGGAAATTGCCTTCATTGTGCATTAAAGGCGAGAAGTTCGGCTTTGTTCAGTAAAACCTGTTTTTTCTTGCTTCTGGCGTTTGGCAGATGTATTTCACCCATTTAATATTTAGGCTGCAAGATAAAAGTCTAAAAAAACTTAGGCTAGCAGCTTTAAGTAATAGTTAGGCCTCGCATTGGACGAGCATCATCTAATGGATTAACTGAGTAAATGACGTACAATTGTGAACATGGCAAAGCGAAAATTTAGGTTGTCTGAAAAAGAACGGCAAGACCTGATTCAGGC
>WNFL01190326.1_pt1 | contig 135694 bp, 102 predicted proteins | sample 5400361 | NCBI WGS metagenome assembly WNFL01 (sample SAMN13153351, study PRJNA577476) | soil metagenome | isolation source: 40 cm soil on Douglas fir-dominated hillslope | place: USA:California | collected 2013-09-17
TTACACCTACGACACCCTACACAACCATCAGCACGCCATCGCCAGTGCGGGCGGCAATAGCTATTTGCATGATGCCAACGGCAGCCAGATCACGCGCACGGTGAACAACCAGACCTTCAACCTGGCTTATGACGCCGAAGGACGCCTGGTGACGGTCTCCGGCGGCGCGACAGCCAATTTCACCTACGATGGCGATGGCAGGATGGTGAAAGCCGTGAAGAATGGCGTCACCATGCTCTATGTGGGCGCACACTACGAAGTCATCAATCCCGGCGTGGGACAGACCGTCTCCAAGTATTATTTTGCAGGTGGAGCCAGGGTGGCCATGCGCAAGTACGTCATCCCGCAGAGCATGGCGCTCGAATATACACTCGGCGACCAGTTGGGCTCTACCAGCATTACCACGGACGCCAATGGCGCAAAGGTCTCCGAGATGCGTTATAAACCTTGGGGTGAGGTGCGCTACTCATGGAGCGACCCAAGCCTGAACACCACCCCGGCCTATCAACTGAGCGACTATACTTATACTGGCCAGCGCTCCTATACCGCCGATTTCGGGCTGATGTTCTATAATGCAAGATGGTACGACAGTACCACCGGCCGCTTTGCTCAAGCCGACACCATCGTGCCGGGCGGGGTGCAGGGATATGATCGGTACGCTTATGTGAATAATTCGCCCGTGAATTATACTGATCCCAGCGGACATTGCGTTGTCGGCGGACATCAGATGGACGATAGCTCCCCAGCTTGTCAATCGAACAATGGGCAGGGTGGCAGCGTCAGTAGTGGCGGCGGTGGTTGTTCCAGCTCCCTTGCCCAGGAATTTAATCCGGGCTGCAAGCCAACAGATGAGAGGAAACAGACATTTTCCGCCTGGGAGTTAGAAGTGCTCTACAATCTTCGCCGTGCCGGGCCTGAAGGTGTCCATGCCGCTGATTATCTTTCCAGTCATAATGTAAGCTTCGATAACCTCACGTCGCAATCTGGGACTGGCGCGGCTTGGAACCCTGACGGTACTATTTCTTTTCCAAGTAGTGGTGGACTACCTTCGCCGGATAAGCCAAGTACCATTGGTCTAATTGCGCATGAAGCCATGCATCTCGAGCAAGGCAGAGATGTTGCCCTTTCGGCGTATGGAGAACTGCAAGCCTGGCAAATAGGCATGAAGGTTACGATGGCATTGGACCCTAATCACCAAAATCCACTCGGCTCAATTGGAGATCAAATCAATAACCTCCCCTTAAATCATGATCCGGGTAATCTGGCCTATGCAGTTTATTTGATGGAACATCAGCAAAATGAGCATGGGCCGTTAGGAGTGATTGGACCAAATTACCCAACCGGTTGGCTGCTCTTCTTAACCGTATCGGGAACACAAGGTAACTGTCACGGTATGATCGTCCCAGAGGGCGATTGCTACTAAAGAGCTCCCGCCTGCAGAGTGGAGATGCTTCGCTCAGTATGATATGTCACAGGGTGTGGCAGCTTAACCAGCTTTGACACGAGATAACTTTTTAGATCTGATAGAGGCGTCCAGAAGATGAAATTAAGGAGAAAAACATGTCAGTATTTCATATGGTAAATCCATTCCAAAGTTTTTACCGCAATTGGAAAGCTGGAAAACTGTTATATGCATTGGCCTTCCTGTCTGTCTTTGTTTCGGCTTGCAGCCCGCCAAAGAACACGACTCTGCTGAATGAGGCCGATCCGATTCCTGCATCCTACCTGGTTTGGTCCCCAACCGGGAATGAACTTGCCATAACTGCTATTCGTGGAAATCCACCAGTCTCTGCCATATATATTCTGGATGTTAAAACCAGAAAAATGCGCCTGGTGGTAAACCAGGATTTCGGTGACGTGGACGTATACAGTTGGACGCCGGATGGCAAGCAACTAGCATTTTTTGCTTTTTCGAATAAAGACAACAAGCAGGGGATCTGGCTGGCTGATCCAAATGGCATTGACCCGCCGAAATTTCTTGGAAGTGATATTGCGCTTGCAGGGCCTCCTGCTGGTGAAATGGTGATCTTTAGAAAAGACAATACTGCGCAAAAGGTGTCGCTGTATCTTCATAATATCGACACGAATAGCGAAACGAATATATTTTCTAGTGCCGGGGTTGCAATCAATTCATTGTTCTGGTCTTCGGACGGTTCCAAACTGGTGTTTGCATTTCAAAAGGAATGGGGAAAAAGCAGCATTTACACTTTTGATTCAAGCACAAAAAGGACAACGCAAGTAATTCCTAACGAGGATGTCTGGACCCCTTCACTGTCTCCGGACGGTAAGCTTATAGCTTATACAAAATGGGATCCCAATAGTAGCTCGCTGGCTGAGTATTTACATATTATGAAATCTGATGGCAGTTGTGACGTGGAAGTACCCGGTCATTTCGATGTTTATTCTCCAACATGGTCGCCGGATGGAAAATACATAGCCTATGTTGGGAAGACTGATAGCGGAATTTACCTGTTAGATTTGGTTGGGGCCTTTGGAAAAGATATTGTCAAGGAAGGACTATCCTGTCCATAAACAAGAACCGAAATGAAAGCGAGTAACATTCAAGAGCTAACTCCCACCCAGCGGCGGCCTGCCCCGATGATCTTACGGGGTCCCAGCGACCCCGCCGGGTTTTGCTTTTAACGGACTCTATCGCGGACTCACAGATAGAAACGGACGCTTCCGGCTCCACGGCCTGGACGTACGATAACCGTGGGCGCGTGACAAGTGAAACAAAAAACATAGACGGGCAAAACTACCTGACCGGCTTCAGTTACAACGCCGCCGATATGCCGCTGACCATGCAATACCCCGACAGCGAAACGGTGACCAACACCTATGAAATCCCCGGAGCGCAGCGGAGTGGGACACCGCGCAGATGCTGCTGGATACGGTCCGGAGCGCATCCGATTACGTCACGGATACCACCTACGATTCCGCCGGGCGCATGAACATCCGCACCTTCGGCAACGGCACGCAGAGTGACTACGACTACAATCCCTGGAACACCCAGGGCGGGCGTTTGAAGACCATCAAATCCGGCACCGGCGCTGCCCCGGCAGCCTTGCAGAATCTGACCTACAGTTACGATGCGGGCGGCAACATCACCCAGATCGCCAACCCGCTTGCAAGCGAGACCCAGGCCTACGGCTACGACGCGCTCGACCGCCTGACCAGTTGGACGCTGAACAACGTCCAGCAGGAAGCCTACGGATACAACCCCACCACCGGCAACCTGGAGACCAAAGCCGGTATCACTTACACCTACGACACCCTACACAACCATCAGCACGCCGTGGCTTCGCTCACCAACGGCAACAGTTATTTGTATGACGCCAACGGCAACCAGATCACACGCACGGTGAACAACCAGACCTTCAATCTGGCTTATGATGCCGAAGGACACCTGGTGACGGTCTCCGGCGGCGCGACAGCCAACTTCACCTATGACGGCGATGGACAGATGGTGAAGGCCGTGAAGAATGGCGTCACCACGCTGTGCGTGGGCGCGCACTACGAAGTCATCAACCCCGGCGCGGCACAGACCGTTGCCAAGTATTATTTTGCGGGTGGAGCCAGGGTTGCCATGCGCAAGTACGTCATCCCGCAAAGCATGGCGCTCGAATACATGCTCGGCGACCAGTTGGGCTCCACCAGCATTACCACGGACGCCAATGGCGCGAAGGTATCCGAGATGCGCTACAAGCCATGGGGTGAGCTGCGCTACTCATGGAGCGACCCAAGCCTGAACACCACCCCCACCTACCAACTGAGCGACTATACCTTCACCGGTCAGCGCTCGTATACTGCCGATTTCGGGCTGATGTTCTATAATGCACGTTTCTACGACCCCCAAGTAGGCAGATTCACCAGCGCGGATACAATCGTGCCCGGCGGAGTGCAGGGCTTGGATCGGTATGCTTATGTGAATAATTCGCCGGTGAATTACACTGATCCCAGCGGGCATGAATCTGATCCTTATGGCTGCAATGGAAATTGGGACTGTCTTCAGCAGCATGTTGGCAGTGGCAGCAGTGGGGGTGGCGGAGGTGGGGGTGGCGGTCAGCCCAAGAGCTGGTGGGATACAATTGTGGACAGCTACAAGCTCGGTTGGACCAATTTTGGCGCCGCCTGGTCGACGCTGTGGAACCCAAATACATCCTTATATGGAAAAAGCGAAGCACTCAATTACATGACAGCATGGGGAGGCGCCCATGTTGAATTGGGCGCTGGATTAGCAGTGCTGGCTTATATAGCCGTTACCTATGTTGCGGCGGCACTAGGAGCATGCGGCCTTTCTCCATGTAGAGAGCAGGCTGTCCAAACAGCAGGAGAGGTAGTTGAGGTTTCTCAAAGTAAAATAGGCTATCTGCTTAGTAATTCAGGTAAAGCTTCTGGATTTACAGAACTTGGTTATACAGCGGAAACGCTTAAATCTGAACTTGAAGGTATTGGCCAAACTGTTTCCTCTGCGGATTTCTCAACGGTTACAGAATGGGGACCGCGATTTGAGAAAGCCTTAGAAGTTGGATCATCTGACATGGCCGGACGAATAAATACAGTTTGGCAGATAGATAATGGTACAAATGTATTAAGACTTATCACGGCGTGGGTTGAGATATTTAAGAAGTGAAAGGAGAATCGAATTGTGTCAAAAGAATGGATAGAACTCACCGAAAATATGGTTGAATTGGGACCTGATGGAGGAAAAATATTGCTTGATTTTGAATTGCCCAATATTGCTCGAATTACGCTTGAGCAAAAATCAAGTCCTAAAGACTCCAAAGAGTTTTTTGCAGTTACTGTCGGAATTTACAACAAACTTATAAACACATCTTATTTCCTTAACCATGAAGATGCTCTGGAACATGTAAATTCGACGAAGATCTTAATACAAGTTTTCTATGGCGCGTGAAGAATAAAGACAGCAGTCAGTCGCGTCGATAATGACACACGCAGGTTGACTTTTTGGGAAGCAGTCTCGTAACCTACTACTTGGTTATCTGCTGCATTTTGCAGAATGATTAGATAAGTCCTTACCCGGCGGGGGGGGTCCCAGCGACCCCGCCGGGTTTTGCTTTTCTCAACGGACTCTTCTCAACGGACTCCATCACGGACTCACGGATTGGAACGGACGCTCGGCTACGATTCCGCCGGGCGCATGAACATCCGCACCTTTGGTAACGGCACGCAGAGTGACTACGACTATAATCCCTGGAACCAGCAGGTCGCAGATCCCGCCGCAGGCGGGGCGGGCGTTTGAAGACCATCAAATCCGGCACCGGCGCCGCCCCGGCGGCCTTGCAGAACCTGACCTATAGCTACGATGCGGTGGGCAACATCACCCAGATCGCCAACCCGCTGGCAAGCGAGACCCAGGCCTACGGCTACGACGCCCTCGACCAGGACGGCTAACCACCGTCCTGTTTGTTTGTCAGAAAAAGCGTTTGCAACTCGGCCAGTCCGGTAAGAACCTGCGCCCGGGTAGCCTCATCCAGCCCAAGCGCCTCGAACTCATCCTGGTCGAGCACAGTCTGCGTGCCATCTGCTGCCACCCACAGGTCGAGCGCCAGGTCCACGTATGAAATCGTATCCGGCGCGTCCCAGGCGGCCGGGCGGCCCAGGTTGCAGTACCAGCCCTTGACCTGGTCATCATCCCGGTCGTGGATCTCAAAGATGTTGTACCAGCGATCCGTATAAAACGTTTCGACAAAGCGATCATTCTGCTTCAAGACGACACCCATAAAGGGCAGATCCTCGCGGTTGAAGCGTGCTTCCAGGCGCACAAAATTTTCCCCGCGCTCCAGGACCAGGCCCGAATACTGCCAGGTGACTTCGCCCTGCAAATTGCGCTTCAGGACATTGATCGGTTCCATCACAGACACTCCACCTGCAGGACCTTGAGCCTGACGGTCTCTCCGACCTTTACGCCATCAGAAACAAAAAAATACAAGCCGTTTTCCAGTTCGATGCGAAAAGCCTGCCCACGAAAGACCACGTCGGCCACTTTCCCGGCCAACGTCTCGTTCTCGTCCTTTTCGACGATTTCGGCCTGGGGGCGCAGCAACAGCGTGACCTTTTCACCCGCTCGGAAATTACATTTTACGCGGACTTCGCCAAACGGCGTTTCCACGCCTGAGGTGGTGGCCTGCCCCTCGACTACGTTTCCCAACCCCAGAAAACGGGCCACCCCTCCGTCGACCGGTTTTGCAAAAACGTCAGCCGGGGTGCCTGCTTGGACGATCTGACCATCACGCAGCAGGATGATACGATCAGCAATCGTGAAGGCTTCCTGCTGGTCGTGGGTGACGTAGATCACCGGGATTCCCGCGCGGTGCAGGATCAAGCGCAATTCATCCAGTAGGCTCTCGCGGAGCGCACGGTCCAGCGCGCCAAGCGGCTCGTCGAGCATCAGCAGCCGCGGATGTGGAGCCAGTGCCCGGGCCAGCGCCACACGCTGCTGTTCGCCGCCCGAAAGTTCACCTACCCCGCGCTTCTCAAAAACGGACATGTTTACCTGGCCTAGAACTTCCAGGACACGCGCTTTCGTCTCGTCTTCAGGCCAGCTCTGCATACGCAGGCCAAAAGCCACGTTTTCGAATACATTCAGATGCGGGAACAGGGCATAATCCTGGAACATCAGCCCGAAATTGCGCCTGTGAACAGGTATTTCGGAGAGACTATGCCCCTGCCAGAGCACGTCGCCACGTTCGGCCTGCTCCAGCCCGGCAATGATGCGCAGGAGGGTGCTTTTGCCGCTGCCTGAAGCACCCAGCAGGCAAATCGTCTCACCGGCTGCGAGGGAAAAAGAAATCCCTTTCAGTAAGGGTTGACCTTCGTAAGTTTTATGGATGTCGATGACTTCGAGCATATTCATTCTCTTGTAGGGGCACTGTGCCGCGTCCCTACATCAAATTAAAATTCGCCCGTTCCAGGCAAACGCAATTTCTCGATCAGGAAAATCCCCAGGCCGGTGAATGCCATTAACAGGGTAGCCATCGCCATGGCCTGGCCGTAGTTCAACCCGCCCGGCTGGGACAAAAAACGATAGATGGCAGTCGGCAGGGTGGGGAATTCAGGCCGTGCCAGCAGCGAGGCCGCCCCGAATTCCCCCAACGAAACGGTAAAAGCAAACGCTCCAGCGGATATTGTGGCCCGCGAGATGATCGGCCAATCCACCGTCCGCCAGGTCTGCCAGCGTGAGGCGCCCAGCACGGCTGCAGCCTCACGGTAACGCTTCGGGATGGTCGCCAGGGCGGTTTGCAGGCTGCGGATGACAAATGGCAGGGCAATCGTCGTATGGGCCAGCGGGATGAGCCAGGGAGAAGTCAGCAAGGCCAGCGGCGGGCGGTTGAACGTAACGATATAACCCAGCCCCAGTGTGACGGCCGAAGCGCCAAGCGGCAGCATCAGGAATGGGTCGATCCATTTTTCGAACCTGCCGGGGCGGGCAAGAGCGGAAGCGGCCGGAAAAGCAAGCAGGAGCGATAGCAACACCGTCAGGCTGGCATAGGCCAGCGAGTTTATGGCGGCTCGCACAGGAGGCACATAAAAGATGGAGCCGCGGCGGTTTATGAACAATTCGTTGTAGTAGTCCATCGTCAGGCCAGGAACAATCTGGGCATGTTGCGCACGGTCAGCTTCGAGGCGTATGACTGAGCGCAGTGGCAGCGCCAAGAGCGGCAGGGTAAAAAAAACCAGCACCACAGTCAACATACCAGCCAGGAAGAACTTTTCGGCGTTCTTTTTCGGGGGCCGGGCATTCGCCCATGCGGCACGCGGCTTGAGTGGTGAGGTAATGCGCGTCACGTAGCGGCTGTATATCGTAGAAAAGGCCAGTGTGCAAAGCAGTTGTATCAGTGAAAGCAGCGCAGCAGCCGGCAGATTGAGCATTTGCAGGGCCTGAATGTAAATCGCGACTTCGAGCGTGGAGAACTTTGGCCCCCCGAGCAACAGGATCACACCGTAGCTGGTGAAATCGAACAGAAAGACGAGCAGGCTGGCGGCAAAAATCGAGGGACGCAGCAGCGGCAGAGTCACACGCCGCAACGTCTCAAAAGGATCGGCCCCCAGCGAGCGGGCTGCGTCTGTTAAACGAGAGTCCATCGTCGCCCAGGCATTGCCAACGATGCGGATGACAATGGTGGCATTATAAAAGACGTGGGCGGCGAGAATCGCCCCCAGGGTACCGATAAAGGCAACGGGCGGTATAACTGCGCCTGAGACGTCCATCAGTGCCAGATTCGCCCATCCGCGTGGACCCAGCAAGGCATTGAAACCGGCCGCGACGACGACCGTCGGAAGCATAAACGGGATGGCCGTCAACGTACGAAAAATGGCTTTGCCGGGAAAGTCATAACGGGCGAAGAGATATGCCAGGGGTAGGCCGAGCAGCAAAGTAAGGAGTGTGGAGAGAATGGCCTGGTAGAAGGTAAAAAGGAGAACCTGAAAAGTGCCGAGAAAAAAACTCACCTGAAACGCAGTGAAATTCGACCCAAGCGCCAGGATGCGCGCGAAGGGATAAAAAAAGAACAGCCCCAAAAAAAATAGCGGGGCCAACCATGTGAATAAGCGGGAACGTGTTGTAGAGCGGCTCAAAATGTTTGAAGAGTGTGGGGAGACGGGCTGCGGAATATACAAGATATATTCCGCAGCCCGTAGGGAGCCAGAGCTGCGAAAATCAGCCGGCAACTGAATGACTTTAATGAAGAACTGCCTGATTCCAGCTTTCAATCCATGTTTCACGCATGGCATCCAGGTTGGCAGGAGCGCTGGCTGGATCGATCGCAATCTGGGCGTACTTAACAAAGGCCTCGGGAAGCTGAGCCTGGTTGTTCACAGGATAAACAAACATGTTCAAGGGCATATCCTCCTGGAACTGGACATCAAGCATAAAGTCCACAAATTTCTCTGCCAGGTCACGGTTTTTGGTGCCCTTCAGGATGCCAACAAATTCGATCTGGCGGAAGCATGTGCCGGAAGTGATCATAGATGCTGTCGGCGCGTCATCCAAAGGCGATGATGCATAAATTACCTCGGCAGCGGGGCTGGAGGCATAAGAAACTACCATGGGCTGAGGGCCATTCCCGGCTGAGCCGCTAAAATTGGTGTTATAAGCCGTTTCCCAGCCATCTACGACGACAACGCCGTTGGCTTTCAGGGCTTTCCAGTAATCAAGGTAGCCGGGGTCGCCATACTTGACAATGGTGGCCAACAGGAAGGCCAAACCAGGCGAGGAGGTGGCAGGATTCTCGACAACCAGTAGGCCGTTGTATTCGGGTTTGGTCAGATCATCGAGTGAGGTGGGGATGGGCAGATCATTTTTGGCGAAGAAAGCCTTGGAGTAATTAATACACACATCTCCGTAATCAACTGGCAAAGCACGGTTTTTCAGGTCCATTTGAAACTCGTCGGCAACATTTGAAAGCATGGGCGAGGCATAAGATTCATAGATATCAGAATTGAGAGCCCGGGACAGAAAGGTGTTATCGACGCCATAGAAGACGTCCGCCAGGGGAGCATCTTTGGAAAGGATGGCCTTGTTCAGCGCCGCACCGGCATCTCCGCTTTTGACGAAAGAGACTTTGGCGTTGTTGGCCTGCTCAAACTCCTGGATGACGCCTTCGCTGGCGGCAAAAGAGTCGTGAGTCATAACCGTCAATGTGCGAGCTTCAGCAGGAGTAGCTTGCAGAGCAGCAGGCGGCACCTGGGTTGGCGTTGCGGCGGCGCCGCAGGCAGCCAGTAAAACGGACAGAATTAAGAAAGGGAAGAGAAGTCGTTTCATAACATTTATCCTATTGAGATTTATGGTTTGCGATGGTGGACACACAACAAAGTGCCACGCTTGATGCTGACTTTGGCAGTTTCGGCCAACAGCTGGTTACTGATGCCGCGTGTGCGGTAAGGTAAAAGTGTTTCTTTTGTAAGCGGATAGACCAGGCCATCGGTGCTGACACCCTCGGCAGGCATACCCCAGGGAAGCAGTGAAATGGTGTCGCCAGGCTTACCATGCAGCGTGGCTTTACTGGTGATGAAGAAGGCTTCCGTCAGGCCGTCGTCCACGCGCACCCCGGCTTCTATAGTTTCAGGGCCCGCCAGGAGCGACAGGTTGCCAATAATCTGGTCCAGGCGGCCGCCGAGCGCGGCAACGATGCTAATGGGCTGGTAGCCCGATTTCATGGCATGCTGGAGGGCAAGCTCCAGGTCGGTCTCGTCTTTGCTGGGCGGATAACGCAAAATGTGGACGCCCATTTCGGTGAAGACGCGCACCTCGGCTTCTGAAAGCGAATCGAGGTCGCCGATGATAACAGAGGGGATAACGCCCAGCTTAAGGGCATGCCGCGCACCGCCATCGGCAGCAATCAACACGTCGTCAGGCTGGATGATGCCGCGTGTGGCACCGAGATCAGGCAGTTCTCCATTGACAAATATGAGTGCTCTGGGCATCTTTCTCCTTTCAAAGATAAGTAAACCTGCAACTGCACTTCTACAACAAAAAACACCCTCCACTGGGAGGATGTTCTAAACACAAGAAAGCATCCCTCCGCCGGCATGATCCGGATCAGGTTCTGCGGGTCGAGGGCTCTAGCCCTCCTCTCAGCCCGGCTCACGGGCTCCCCGTTCAGTTGTTAAGAGCAGGAGCTATTTTAGTCTGGAATTGCCAAATTTGCAACGGCCGATCTAACGGACGCGGCGCTTCCACTCTTCCTTGAGTTGCAGGTCGCGTGGACTTTCACCGGATTCGAGCGTGAGGAAATCATTCAACAGGCGGTTGAAGCGGGGTGCATCATCCAGCATGGGGAAGTGACCGGTCTGGTCGAGAACGACGGTCTGCATCATCGGCGGGGCAGAATTGAGATCAAAGGACGGAGCTACGATGGCCGGGTCGTTTTGACCATGGACCAGCAAACAGGCCGTACTCAGGCTGGAAATACGAGTGGAGAGGTTAAAGGCATCTGGCGAGTTGAACGAGGTGGATAGGGCCAGCGGGTCAGACTTGATCCCATCGGTGCGGGCAGGCTCGGTAGCCGGATCTTTCGAGAGCAGCCATTCTACAAGATCGGGAAGGGCGCCAGTACGCAGGCGGTTATTGACCGAATCAAGGTCGAAAGGTACGTCCACAGCCATGATACGGTCTACAACGGTGGGATAGCGCATGGTAAATGAGAGGCCTATCAGGGCGCCCAAGCCATGTCCCACCAAAGCGACCTTGCCGATACCCATTTCCTGCAGGAAGTGATCGAGCAAAGAGAGCTGTTGGTCCAGGCCGTAACGAGCCGTCTCACGAGCGCTTTCCCCAAAGCCCCACATATCCACCGCGTAGGCGCGAAAAGAGGTTGAGGCGGTTTGCATGGCCGGTACCCAGTACCGCCACGAACCGACCCAACCGTGCAGGAAGATGATCGGGCGTCCACGCCCAATCACTTCATAATGCACAATGCCTCCGTCCAATAAAATCGCGCTCATTCTCTCCGACTACTTACCGTATTTTGCCAAAATCGCTTTTACATGCTCGGTCAACTGGTCAGGCGCAAATGGCTTAAGTAGGTATTCTTCAGCGCCGGCCTCCATACCCTGCTCAATCTCATTCTCCTGGCCTTTGGCAGAAAGAAAGATGACCGGGGTATGCGAAATCTCCGGATCCGCTTTTATTTTTTTGCAGGCATCGTAACCCGTCATTTTGGGCATACGTACATCGAACATGGCCAGGTCAGGATGTTCCTTTTTGGTTAGCTCGTAACCTTCTTCTCCATTGGCACCGGTAATGACTTCATGCCCGGCAAAGCGCAGGGTAAAAGCAATCAATTCCCGGATATCAGGTTCGTCTTCTGCGATTACGATCTTGGCCATGATTACTCCTCGGTCTTTTCTACCGGTACGGTAAAGGAAAACGTGCTTCCTTCTCCTGATATGCCCGTGCTATTCATCCAAATTGTGCCATGATGCATTTCTACAAGTTGTTTAACAATGGGCAGACCTAATCCGGTACCCGGCGTGGCCAGGACAAGCGGGTCTTCACCGCGGAAAAAGCGCTCAAAGACGCGGTCTTGCTGTTCGATCGAAATACCAATGCCAGAATCCTTTACGTCCACCTGGACGGCTCCATTCTCCCGATGCAGGGCAATCACGATGTTCCCTTCAGAGGGAGTATAGTTATAAGCGTTATCTACAATATTGCCCATGATCTGGCGGATACGCTCCGGGTCGGCCATCACTCGGGGCAACGCTCCTTTGACCTTGACGGCAACCTTCATGGGTTTGTTCTCTTCCTGAGAACGACGCTGGACATCAGCCACGATCTCTTCGGCCACCTCACGTAAATCAACCGACTGGAGCGACAGAGTAACCCGCCCGGCCTCGATGCGAGAAATATCCAGCAGGTCGTTAACCAGGATGTTCAAACGCTCCGTATTGCTTTTGACGATATCCAGGAAATGGGCCTGACTTTCGGTGATTGCACCGGCCGCTCCCATCAACAGAACGTCAACGTAGCCACGGATGGATGTCATTGGGGTGCGTAGTTCGTGGCTGACGGTGGCAACAAACTCGGATTTCAGTCGGTCCACCTCGACCTCATGGGTAATATCGCGGAAGATGGATACCGTGCCCAGAAATTCATTGTGCCAGATAACTGGGGCGAGGTGTACCAGTACGACGTGGCCGGTTTCCATGCTGATCTGCTCGGCGTAGGTTTCACCAACTTTCTGCTCGCCGGGGTTATCCGACCATTCATGGACGGTCTGGATCCACGTCTGTGTGCTTTTTCCAAACAATCCCGCAAAATCCTCCAGCGGCTTATCGATGAGCTGGGCACTGCTCAGATTCAAGATAGACTCAGCTGAGGCATTAACAAAGGCAATTTGATTGGCCGGATCGGTAACCAATACGCCATCTGCCACAGCTTCGAGGATGGCGGTTTGGCGGCTGGCTTCCATTTGCTGCTGGCGAAGCATAGAGCCCAGACGCTCGGCCTGATCGCGGATCAACTCATACAACTGGGCATTGTTGATCGCAATGGCAACCTGATTACCAATCGCTTTAACCATTTCGAGGACGTCTTCACTGAAGAAGCCCACGCTGCGATGAAATACCATGATCGAACCGATGACATCTTCACCCACGATCAGCGGAGCAGCCACGGCGCTGCGGTGATTCTGTGAACCTTGCGAGATGAGCCAGCGCGGATCCTGATATAGATCTTCCACCATGACTGGTTGGCGTTGTTTGACCACCCAGCCAGCCAGCCCCTCACCAATTTTGAGCTTGACATTCTCGGCCATACGGGCGTTCTCGTCGTGCGTCTGTGTAAGATAACCATAACCGGCACGATAATGAAGCATATTGTCTTCGGGATGAATTAGCATAATCGTACCCTGCTCGGCCCCAATGGCCTCGTTTAGGAGACCCAGGGTACGGCTGAGGGCACGGTCCAGATCAAGGCTGGCGGAAACCTCGGTCAGAATGCGCAGGAGTGTTTCAGTACTGCGTTGTTCACGTTCCAGTTCGGCAGTACGTTCCACAACGCGCAGTTCAAGGGTGGAGGCCAACTGCTGAGTCTCTTTGAATAAACGCGCGTTTTGTATGGCAACAGTAGCCTGATTTGCCAGTGTTCCCAGAATCTGCTGGTCACTTTCCGTATAAGCATTGAATTGATAACTCTGTGCTGAGAGGGCTCCGATCACCTTCCCGCCAGAAGTCATTGGTACAGTAATAATGGAATGAGGTGTTCCCTTTTCGCCAATCGTTACGCCGCCGCTCGCTTCTGCCTCGGCAGCTTCCAGTGTCAAGATGGGCTGACCACTCTCAATCACGCGTCCGCTGAGGCCCTGTCCATACGGCAGATGGACATCAGTGATACGCTGGCCCATATCCACTACGTAAACACCGTCGAGTTGCTTTGTCGATTCGTTATCGAGCATAATCACAAAAGCATCTACAGGCATCAGTTTGCCAACCGCCTCATGAATAGAACGATAAATATCTTCACTTTCAAGGCTCGAGCCAACTTCGTATGAGGCTTCATTCAATATGACCAAACGCTCAGCGGTTGCCAGGGTTGACTGATATAGCTCAGCGTTTTCGAGAGCAATAGATGCCTGGTTACCCATGGTACGGGCCAGTTCAATTTCAGTGGAGGAGAAACGGCGCGGCTCACGGCTCTGAACGGCGATGGCATACAAATTATTACTGCTAGGAATCGGCAAGACCAACAAGGAAGACATATCCTCCATAAATTCTGCCAATGGCGCCAGGCTTTCTTCCTGATGGATATCCTCGGCAGTGAATACACTCAGTGTCTCTCGCAGGTGGGCCATCATCTCAGAAGCAGGCAGGGACCGATAAACCGATGGGCGCCCACTTTCCTCAGGCAAAACGGCCACAAGGAAAGCCTTATCGGTTTGGTCGAGCACCATAACGATGGCCCGATCAGCGTTCATGGCACGCATCAACTGGTTGGCCGTCAGAGTTAGCGCCTGGTCGCCATTAAGGGAACCGCCAAGTTCAGATGAAAACTCATTTAGCAAAGCCAGACGTTTGGAACGTTCGTCCAGTTCGGCTGCACGCCGCAAACTTTCCTCGAATAGATTGGCATTGTCGATGGCAACAGCGGCCTGGCTGGCAAACGTAGTCGCCAGTTGGACCATGTCAACGGAATAATAATGCGGCTCTGTTTTTTCAACAGCAACCACTCCGATAACCTGACCTTTCGCAATCAGCGGGACTCCCAGCCATGAAAAGCGGTTCTGTTCAACCAAAGATGGAAAACGCGGATCTGTACTCACATCATCAACGGAGATCGCCTGGCCAGTACTGATCATCTCATTAAGAAGGACGCTATCTTCCACAGCAACAGAAAGACCTTTACGCTCTTCGTCGTCATTAAATCCACGCGCCTCCGCCACAAACATATCGCTTTCATCACGCAACCATAGAATGGAAGTATCGTAAGGAATAACGGTTTTCATACGGTCGAGCAAAGAGCCGACCAGTTCATCACGCTTGAGGCTGGATGTCAGTGTACCAGCGACAGCATTAAGTGCCTGCAACTGCCCGGCTCGTTCCTGGGTGGCCTGCACAAGGCGGACATTTTCAAGCGAAAGCGCCACTTGTTGGGTAAGAGAGAGCAGAAGAGCCTCATCATCCGCGCGAAAAGCCGATGGAGTATTAAAATTGTCCAGTACCAGTACGCCCAAATCCTGCTCATTGGCTTGAATGGGGACGAGCAGACTTGAAACCGGTAGACGTCCCCCGGTCGCTTTGCGATATTTAAGCAGATTTTCAGCAGGCAGGTTGTAATCGCTGGCAAAGTTGACTTCATCCGCCCGCCGCGCCTTCCTTTCGGCAAAGACGCGCCCGGGAAGCCCCTCACCCATATGATAGGTGATATCCATGATGCTCTCGTCGTCCGGGTAATTAGCGGAGGCCTGTGGAACAAGCAGTTCCTCGCGCGGGTTCCAGAGCAACACTGCACCTGCATGCGCCGGGCTAACCACACGCAGGGCGCTATCGAGCAGGGAATGCAGGATTTCCTGTGGGTTCAAACCGCTCAGGCGACGGCTAAAGTCGAGCAGCAAGTTCACTTCTTGCAAACGCTGGCGGGTTTCGTTCAGGAGGCTGATATTCTGAAGAATGATCGAAATCTGGCGGCTGATCTGGAAATAGACCTGGTGATCCTCAGCAGAAAGCGCCGGCATGGCCTCAGTATCCGTCGTCAACACCGCTGCAATGGGCTTGTTGTTGATCACAATCGGAATACAAATAAAAGATTTGGCGCGCAACGCAGATAAAAACGGCGTGTCATGCCAGGCCGCATCTTCATCAAGATTCACTGAAAGCAAAGTCTCACTGGTCTGAAGACTGGTCCGCAGAGGATTGCGCTGACCAAACAACGCTTCCGGGTTGGTACCACGCGGCAAGTTGCCCATCATGTGGATAATACGCGGGCCATCGGGAGTTTCACGGGCTACAATCGAGACCGACATATCAAAACTGGTCAGAATCTGCTGCCCGAGAGTCAGCAATGCGGAAGAAGAGTCTATCTGGCGGCTGACCGCTTCGGTCAACTGCAGGCCGGCACGAATATGACGGGCGCGTTGATTAAGATTACTGATCGAAACAGTCTGCTCCAGATCTTTATGCAGGAGCATGGGCGTGCTGGTCTGGCTGAAGCTGACCAGCTTTTCCTGGCGGCCCACTTCACCCGTCAGGTTGTCAATTTCATTTCTATATTTTAGAATGCTCTCAGCACTCGAAATGATCAATGCAGCCTGAACTGCGAAAATCTCCAATGTTTCCAGCGTAGTCTGATCGGGACGTACTTGGTCGCGCGGTGCATCCACACTGATCAAGCCCAATGGATTACCATCATGATCATATACAGGAACCAGTAGAATGTCGTCCTGGTTCCATGCATTCGGTAATCCTGCAGGTTTGTCCACCACCGTCACAGTTCGAACATCAGCAGGGATTACCGGTGCCTGTTCGGATGGGACGAAATATAAACTGCCCGTTTGGAATTCCGGCTTCATCAACTGGGTTACGCTATCCCATTGGTGCTGATGAGCTTCCAAGCTGGCAAAGACCTTCTCGCTCAATCCTACATGAGTCACGCGCCGTAACAGGCCACTCTCGGGGTTATACAAACTAACCAGCACTATATCGAATGGCGTGGATTGTTGAATGCCATGGGCAATCATTTCAAGCGCCTTTTCAAGAGGCTGGTCGGCGCGCAAATTTTTGGCCGTGTCAAAAAACTTCAACAGAGTATCGGCACGCCGGCGGAACAATTCACTGCGTTTTTGTTGGTCCCGATAACGGAGAGCATTGCCAACCGCAACCGCTGCCTGCACGCCAATATTTTTCAGTATTTCCGCCGAAACGGAATCGAAATGATCGGCTTTTGTTGCGTGGACTTCGATCAAGCCAAACGTCTCATCTTGGTAGGAAATTGAAGCCAACATAACAGCCTTTATGCCGGAATGCGGGGCTTCACTTTCAGACAGGTTGGAAATAATCACAGGTTCATTAGACTTAAGTGCATCCTGCGCCCCAATAGACAACTCATCAGCAGGAGGATGCCCCAGATACGTCATCACGCGCCGAGCTTTCGAACCAGGTTCGCCTGGCTCAAAGAGCAATACTGTACCACATTGGGCCTGAGTTATGCTCAGACTTTCGTCATAAACTATGCGGGCAAGTTCCTTTAAGTCAGATGATGAATTTAATTCTCGCGCAATCTTACTCACCGCTGTTAAGTGGGCAGAGCGGCGGCGCAAAGTTTCGTCTGTATCCCCAGCATGGCGGGAACCTTCGATGGCAATCGCCAGTTGGCTCGCAACAGTGGATGCCACTTGCAAATCATAATTACCAAACATTTCCAGTCCGCGCCCAACCAGCATGAGTTCACCAATCCCCTCGCCGCGCACGATCAATGGGACAACGATGCACGATTCCAGGTTGAAGCGGCGTATCAGTTGCCGGTAAAACAATAACACACGACGATCTTGGGTTAGATTTCCAGAGATAAAAGAACGTTGGCTGCCCGCCACCGTCACCCGAAAAGTGGATGGTTTGATATTGAAACGCAAAAGCGACTCATCCAACCCCTCGGGGACTCCGTGCGCTGAGGGGATATGTGCTCGCATCATCCCTCCGCCCTCGTCCACCAGGAAAATGGCGGCAAACTCAGCCTCAAGCAAAGTTGCAACCTCCTGAACCGAATAGCGCAGGATTTCATCCAGCGCAGCCGTGGAACTGGCCAGGCTGGCAATCCGACGCATGGCTTCGGCGCGCTGATTGCGCTGGCGTGCCTGCTGGACAAGTAAAGCATTATCAATAATTGCGGCCACTTGATTGGCAACGAGATTCAACAGGCGCAATTCTTCTTGCGGAATTTGTACACTTCCGGTTTTGTGGTTGGAGAGTTGCAAATAACCCAGGAAACGTCCCGCAGAAACGAGAGGGATCAAAGCCGTATCGCGCATACTGGCTGCTTGCGCCAGATCTTGCAGACCTAGATCTGCCCAAACCGGATCTTGCGCCGCGTCCGTAGTGGAGATAATATCTTGCCCCAGAATCCGTTTTTCAGCTGCGCTGTTCGGGTGGATAGTCGTTTTGTAAATCTGAACAACATTATTTGGAAGGCCATTGAAAGGCATTTGACCTTCCAGCGTGCGGCGTTGCTCATCATATAATAAAAAACCCAGGATCTCGACATCAAATAACGGGGAAAGCCCATTCACGAGACGTAAAAATAAATCCTTTAAATCTCGCAGAGAACCAACTGTCTGCGAGAGATTGGTCAGTCCCAATAACTGCGAACTCCAACGTTGTTGGACTTCATATAACCCGGCATTGCGGATGGCAACTGCCGCCTGGCCTGTGATGAGTTGTAGAATGTTCAAGTCATCAATAGAAAAGCCATTCACGGGTGTCACGCCCACTTCAAGCGCGCCCACCAACTGCCCATAAGCAATCAACGGAACCCCAATATATGACCCCATCGGTGGAATACTCACTCCAGAAAGATCAAACTTCACTGCCGGATTATTACGTGTATCAGAAATAAATAATTCTGCGCGTTGAGAAACAAGGTGGTTTGAGTACTCGCCAAACTGACTTTGTGTTCCACTCTGAAGGGAACGAGCCAAACCTACTGGCCCAGCCATGCGATATGAGATAAACTGACCACTGACATCTTCGAAAATTTTGACTTCGAGAAAATCAGACGGAACCAGCCGCTCGACATTGATCAAAATGGATTCGATTGTGTTTTCAATGCTCAAGCTGGACGCAATTGACTGGCCAAATTCTGAAACAGTCTTCAACGAACCAGCAGACAGGGTATCCTGTCCGGATTTCGCCAGATTGAGCATTTCCGCCTGGCGCATGGCCATCAGGATCGTTGGAACACTTCCAGGGATACGATAAGAAATAGCATCCACCAACTTCCCATTAATCGAAAAACGCGCCTGGCCCTCAGTCGCGCATAATTCAAGAAAACTCTCACTCGGACGGATGCGCCGCCCAAGGGCTTCGATATTAGGAAGTTCCCCCTCCCGCAGATCAAACCACTTTCTGGCGTTATCATTAATAATGCGAATTCGGCCGCCCAATTCTATGATCAGGACGGCATCCTCATGTAATTGCACCTGGGTAAACGAGCGCTGAACTGGCTCTCGTATCGGGGGGTGAATTCGAGACACCACAAAACGCGAAAATGCCCACACCAATAATCCTAATACCAGTGCGACCAATACAACGCCAATAATCGAACGGAGCAGCTCATCCATAATAATTTTTAAGTAGGGTTAACTAAGTTTTAGCAACGGCACCCCCTGCATCCTGACGACGGGCCTCCGCAGCCATTTCAGTGATTTCACGGATGTCTGAGAATGACTGCTGCGAGGGCTTTACCAGTCCGATCGCCAACGTCATGAGTGGGAATTGTTCCATTTGACCTTCGCCGTTCGCGGCCAAAATGAAACCCTGTTGACGATCCATAAAGTTATAGTGGGTTTTTACTTCTTCAGCAAAACGATCTTTCAGTTTTTGGCGTATGCCTTCGGCCGCACCTTCAGTCGTAAGGATGACGAAATTATCGCCACCTGCATGGCCTAGAAAATCGCCAGATGCGCCAAGTTCATCGAGCACTTCACCAAGCAGCATGCCCGTAAACCGCAAAACATCGTCGCTGGCAACAAATCCATACACGTCCTTGAAGGGATCAAAGTGGTTGATGCGAACATCCAGGAAAGCCCAACCGGTTTCACGTATAATTTTGCGCAGTTGTTCTTCGATCAGCCGTCCCGCCGGCAGGCCGGAACGCGGATCAGTCAGGCTTTCACGTTCCGAACGCCGGATGGCTCCCTGCACACGCAGCTTTAATTCTTCGATATCGAAAGGTTTGGTGATATAGTCATCCGCACCTTGTTCCAAGCCTTGCAAACGGTCGCTGCGTTCATCCTTCTGGGTCAGGAAAATGACCGGTATGTGGCTGGTACGCGTACTGGTGCGTAACGTGCGGCAGACTTCGAAACCGTCGATATCGGGGAGCATAATATCGAGCACAATCAGGTGTGGTAATACCTGACGTGTCTTCTCAAGCGCCTCCGAGCCGCGCATGGCAACGTCTGTATCGTAGCCAAGGCCATTGAAGTAGATCTTTAGCATGTTGGAGATGTCGATATCGTCTTCGACAATCAACAGACGGGCATTTCCCATAACGAGCCTCCCATCATGATAAGTGCGCCGTACCGCGGGTGGAGATAGACTTGCGGGCATTCTCGCGCACTATTTCGATTTGTTCGGATGTCACCGCATGTTCAAAAGAGCGGAAACCACTCAAGCGAAAACCGTGCTTTTTCGCAATCGCAGTTATCTCTTCCACTTGGGCACGCGTAATATCCTTTCCGAGTGTATAGTCTTCCAGACGACCTTCGAGTGCCAAAGCCATTGTTTCAGCCATACAGGCATAGGCCTTACCGGGTGGAAAACCGAAGTTAAAGTGGAAATCAACGGGGCCGGGCACATCCACCATGCCGCCGTCAATTACTAATATATCATTGCGCACCGCCGCCACCATTGCAGAAACATCACGAGGCCGGGCTACGTCGCATACTACTGCACCGGGCTGGAGGTGCTCCGGGCGAATCACATCGTGCAAAGCACTCGTGACCGTCAGGATTAACTGCGCTTTCTGGAGCACTTCCATGCTGGTACTGACATGCAACCGCGCTCGTGCATTTCCCTGCAAGCAATCCCGCAGATCTTCCAATGCATCTGCACGGCGTCCTATTAAGTATAACTCACCTACATCATCTGCAAGAAGTTCCGCGCAGACTTTTCCTATCGCTCCCGTGGCCCCAACCACTGCCGCAGTAGCAAATTGCAAAGGAATTTCCATGATACGCGCCGCTTCACGGACTGCCTCCACAGCAATAGCGATAGTATAAGAATCCCCGGTTGTCACAGGGATATCCAGGGCCTTTGCAATCGTGACGCCAGCATCACCTACAACCGACGTATATGCGCCAAGACCCAGGATCCCTGCGCCCAACTGTTCCGCCATATGTCCGGCCTGGATGATCTTACGATAGACAGTTTGCTGCGACAGTTCCAGCATTCGCTTTGGAGTAAAGGGGCAGGCGATAAACCAGCCCTTGATTTGGTTACCAGTAGATTCCGATGTAATTCCCTGTATCTCCGAGATATAAACGGGCGGGAAAAATGTCGAGAAGAAGTTGATTTGCCCTTCAGTAAGGACCTTTCCTAGAAACGGGTACTTGCGGCTGACATCTCGTTTGGGATTAATGGGATGAATGATGAAGGCAAAAGTATCCATTTATTACCAAGATTCCAAATCCTTCTCCCCACGGCGGGGGTATAAATGCTTATGCAACTGTGCATTGCGCATCTTGTGATGATCACTGTCTTCATACTTGATGTCTTTATCGATCACACGGCGTTCCTTCGATGCTGCCAAAACCACATCGGACTCGATGGTGCGCGCCGGGTAAATGATCATCCCCGACCCGATACGGCAGTTGTGGCCAACACAGCCTCCCAACACCGGGCGATTGGAGGCTTTCAATTCGTCACGCCCATCCAATGCCTTAATCGGAGCAGGTATTAAATTATAATCGGTAAAGGTGGAACCAGCACCAATAAAAGTATTCCGTCCGACCACACACATTTGTAAGCAGGTATTCTGCGCGACCATCGAATTATCCATGATGGTGCTCATAAACAGCGCCGAGCGGAAGGGCAGGAAGGTGCCATCACTAACCACCGAAAGCATCAACTGGCAGTCCTGTGAAATGTTGACGTTATTGCCAATGATGCAATTCTCGATCACCGCTCCGGCGCCAATCGTGACATTATCGCCAATGGTCGTCGGACCATGGATAACTGCATGAGGATCAATAATACAATTCCTGCCGATCTTCACCAGCTCTGAACATTCCAAAATTTGACGGCCCTCATAAACGGCAGTGCTCAGAATCTTGAGCTTGTAGGCCAGATCATTGCTCAGGCGGTTCTCGAATCGATTTCCGCGCTTGAACAGCCCAAAAACCACATCGGCAATGAAGATATGCACCCAGGAGTCAATCGCTATCATTGCCCGCATCGGAACCTGAAAGACCAGGTCACCGCGCTCGCCTGCCATATAAGAAGGCACGTGGTAATAACCGACTTCGCGAGTCTGCAGATCAATGACCAGCGCATCGACATCCGCTTCAGGACCGTGCGGATAGTACCACATGTCGGCCAGGTATATCGACCCGGCTGCAGTATAGGATGAAGACAGGGGTAAAGCATGTTCACGAAAGGCAGGATCATCCAATGAAAAGGCGGCACGCACGGGGCGTCCCCGCCGTTTGGCCTGACGCATAAATTCCTCGATATAGAATTCGTCGAAGAATAAATTATCGCGGTAAACCAACATCGGTTCGCGTGACTGCGGTAGCCGCGCATTGGAAGGGATTTCCATTTCGCGGGTGACGTAGGGAGCCAGCACATTGCGCTGGTACAACCACAGCGGCGTATTCTGGACGCGCAAATCGCGAGCTGGTTCATTAAAAGGTGGGATAGGACGTGGGGCTTGTAGAATGATTTTGAGCATAAGTCAATTCATCGGAGTTTTATCGATCACAATCGTACAAACAGAATCACCGCGAGCAATACAATGCGTCTCTTCAACATTAAAATACTTACCACCACTTACCCAGTAAAGAGCTTCTTGAAGCACGCCAACTGCCATATGACATGCCGGAGATTCAACGTGGCGCTCCCAACACAATGGACAACGTTCTATATGCCAAAAAATGCGCTTGCCTTTATCTTCCAGTCGCACGCGCTGGTCGCTATATTTATTAAAAATATCGGCAAAAGCATTTGCGCCCATTTTAAGTTTGGTCTGAAGCGGAAGCAGTCGAAATGTCAGATCGGTGAGGCCCAACAGTGGGCCGAATTCACGCAGGCCATATTGAAAACAGGCACGGCCCGCCCGCAGAGCTACTCCCCGTCCACCGCGTGGCCCATACATATCATCCAGGACGCTCTGCAAACGGCTTACAAATTGAAACGGAAATTCAAGGTCTTGATTATGCGGTGGATAATTGCCAATAAAATCAGAAAGAGACGCCAGATTGAGGGCCGCATTGACCCCATTGCCACCAAGAATTTCCTCCAAAGCCAATAAAATAATTCTCCCCATACGATTCGGATAAAAGAAGGCTGGCTGGTGAACGTCCATTACGCTGGTGCCTCTTCTTCGTCAAGGAATGTTTTTAGTTTTTCCATAAAGTCCTGGGATGTATCCAGCATGATAAAGTGTTGAGCCTTCTCCCAGCGCACTACACGAGCCTGAGGAACAGCAATCGAAAGTGGTTGCCACTGCTTCGGATGGACAATATTGTCCCGATCCCCGTACATCCCCAGTACCGGGATCTTGACTTGCGAAAGCACCGGGCGCAAGTCAGTACGGCGCAGGGAAGCGATGCTGCGCAGGAACGACTCGACGGTAGTGCTGGTCAAATCGCGGTCCATCATATCGGCAAAGCGTGGGTCGCTACAAATAAATGGTGAAGCGATCTTCATTCCGCCGCGGAAAGCCCACATCATGTTGAACAGCATAAAGGCGATAAAGCGATAACCGGCAAGTTTAAGCGGGATCGCCAGCGATGAACCGACAATCGGAGAGCCAATCACGACTACCTTACTAACGCGCTGTGGATATTGAACCGCAACGGACAGACTGACTGTCCCGCCCATACTATGCCCCACTAACGGCGCTTGGGCAATCCCAAGACGATCCATAAATTGATCGACCAGGCTGACAAAATCTTGGACGGCGTATGTTTCCCGCTTTTTACCCGATTCCCCAAACCCCCAAAAATCCAGCGCGTAGGTGCGATAATAGCGGCCTAAATAGGCCATTGTCTCCTGCCATAAGCCCCAAGAACCTAACCAGCCGTGCAGGAGAATGACTGGACGGCCGCGTCCATAAACCTCGTAATGTACGATGCCTTGATCAGTAGTGATTGAGGACACGGCAGCTTTCGCAAATCTTTATTTTTCTCCGCCTTCCATCTCTGCCAGAATGCTGTAGAGCAGTTCCAGCAGAACGTTCTTGACCGTAGCTTTATCGGTCGCAACGCAGGGCAAGAGTTTCACTTTTGAGTCCAGGCGCAGGGCATGGCGCATATCTTCGAGATCCCATGCTTCTTCCATGTCCTGCTTATTGGCAGAAACAACATAAGGTGTCGGAGCATAAGCGCGGAAGGTTTCCAGAATGGAGCGCGCTTCGCGAAAAGTCTCTGGGCGGGTGCTGTCTACCATGACGATAAAACCCAGCATACCTTCAGAGAGGATTTCCCACATGAAGTCAAAACGCTTCTGGCCTGGCGTGCCGAACAAATACAGCACCAGGTCCTCGTCCACAGTGATACGGCCAAAATCCATCGCTACGGTAGTAGCCTGTTTAACGGCGCGTTCATGATCGGACGAGATCTTCCGTTCAGTCGAGACAACATCAATTTCGCTGACCGAACGGATAAATTCAGTCTTTCCGGCACTAAAGGGGCCAGTCACTACCATTTTGACCGTTTGCATAAGTTCTCACCCTCAAAATAAATTAGATGGAACGAATTCGCGTGATCAGACGGTTGACCAGCGATTTTTGCTCTTCACGGGCCTCCGGCGCCAACTCTGGGCGGGGCTTATCCACCTGAAGCGGAGCACCATCGGGACGGATAACTTCCACGAGGCCGGCTTGAAGCAAACCGTATACGATACGGCGAATTTCGATGTCGCTCATTTTGGCCGCGCTGCCAATTTGTTGGATGGTATTGCGCGGATTAATAAACGAAACAACGCGCCATTCTTCGACACTCAAATTCATTTTCTGAATATTCGTGCCAGGCCGTTCGGTGAACTTAAGCGCCATATCCAGGCTGGGAATTTCATCCTGAAGCTGTTCCCATTCGCGGAGTTGGCGCGCACCTTCAATGATCAGATTTTCAAGATCCAGACGGACAGTGATGCGATCCTCTGGCGGCAGGACATCGTTCTCAAACCGGAAAAAGCCTTCGACCCAAGTAAATAAACGGCGCACAATATCATTAAAATAAGCCTGAAGGGAGTTCAGGATATCATCTTGCGACATGTAACCGGCATTGATCAGCAATAGGCCAAGTTCTTTGTCGGTAACCTGTGCTGCACGCGTCTGGATCGCCCGCAGTTGACCGGTTGTCAGGCGGTTGGAACGGTGCAGGACAGCAGCCAGATTGTTTTCTTCCTGACCGACCTGAGCGAAAGCCAGTTTGCCATCACGAAAAGCAACTCTGGCGACTTCATTCGGGCCCTCGATCACCAGCGTGCCCGTTTTATGTGCCAAGTTGATAAGATTTAATAACTGTGCAACTGTAAAATCCCGGAGGTTACCCCGTAACGCCATTGATGGCCTCTATCATCGTTACACGCCCAAGCAAGATAAAATGATTATACATGGAAGGGATGGATGCGTCAAATAGACCACTAAGATTGAAAAGCGTTTGGAAGGTGAACAAACGCCATTCAAAATGGGTGATTTTTTCAGGGCCGTGCTTCCACAACAATTTCCACTTTTTCGATCACGGGCCCAAGGCTGTAAATGGAAAAACCAAATGGCTCGACATTCCCGGGTTGCAGGCTGCCCTGCCATCCCCGGCGGCGGAAACCAACGATCTGACTGTCTTGATCGTAAGCCACTGCCACCAGCCACACTGTCCTGGCGCGGCCGCTTTCGACAGGTAGGAAGACCTGACCCTGCACCTGCGCCGAGCGACCATTCCAATCCACGCTGACAACTATATTACGGGCAACTGCAGGCAGGTAGCGTGCATCGCCGGGCGTTAAACGCATAGAAGTCATCAACCGGGCAACGGGATGAGAACCCGTTACTACATCCGGGAAAAAGGCGTAAGCAGGCAATGTGCTTCCAGGCGGAAGGATGTTCAAGGGTAGAAAAGCTTCCTGGCCAGCCAGTGACTGCCCACCGGAATCAAGCAGGGAAATCTGCAACTTGACATTTTCGAGCGCTTCCATAAAGGGGTTACGCAGCGGGGCAAAGCAATATAGACCGGAGCCGGATGGGTAACATTGTACTGGACCAACCTCGACAGGAGCAGGCGTGGACGCTGAACTGCCGATGGCCCCTGGTGAACTAACTGGAATCTTGAGAGCCTGTCCCACCGAAAGAGCTTCAGGGACGACACCAGGATTGGCGGCCAGCAAATCTTCAAGACGGATGCCGAAATGTTCGGCAATCTTGCTTAAGGTGTCGCCGGGTATGACAGTATATGTGGAGGGTGTCGGCGTGGGAATGGGAATATCTGTCGCGGCAATCGTAAGGGTTGGGTTGGCAGCATACGTGGCCGTCAGATAAGGATTCAAATTTGACCCCAACAACCCCGGAGCAGGCGACGACAAAGCCAGGGGTGAGTTTGAGATAGAAGCACAGCCAGTGGCAAAAAGCAGGGCCAGAGGCGCGATAAAAAGCCTGAGATGGCGTAAAACATCCATATTTTTCATTATATCAATCAACAGGATTGCAAGGGAAATGGGAGCGCGAATACTTGCCCCTCTGCAAGGGCTGTGCTAGACTCAATGCATGGTTCAAGACATGCTGCCGCCCGAACAGTCTCAAGAAGAAGTGATGCTTGAGCAGGCCATTGAGTCTATTCGCCAGGGAAAGTTTGCTGCGGCGAAAGATTTGCTTACCCGTCTGCTACGCACCGACCAGAATAATGCCGCCTACTGGGTCTGGATGAGCGCTACCATGGAGACGCACAAAGAGCGCCTGTACTGCCTGCAAATGGCATACCGAATGGATCCAGCAAACGCGGCAGCAAGGCGCGGTCTGATCTTGATGGGCGCCTTGAACCCGGATGAATCCCTGACGCCCTTCCCGATGAACCATCCCCGACCCTGGGAAGCCAAGATCAAACTGGCCGACGATAAACCCAAGCCAACCGGCCTGAAGCGAATAACGGGTAACCCGGTTTTCCGTCTGGCCATGATTCTGGTATTTGGAGTGGCAATAGTGGGCGGAGCAATTTTCGGGCTGGGGAGGTTCATCCTCAATCGTCCCATAGCCCAACAGTCTGGGCTGGTTGGTACGCCGCGGCCGACTGTAACATCCTATACAAGCAACAGCGGAGGTGGAGTTGCTGCAACGCCATTGCCCCTGGCAACATTATTGGAAGGTAAGGGTACCTACACACCTACAGCGATCTACGCGGCTACACCGCACGGTGAAGCGGCACAGGATAGCTACCGCGGCGCGATGCGCGCTTACAGCAAGGGCCAATGGGATACGGTCGCCAATATGATGGCACAGGTGGCAACGACCCAGCCCGGCTCGGTGGACGCAGTTTATTTTATCGGTGAGGCGAAACGCTTGAGCGGCCAATATAAAGAAGCGCTGAATTATTACCAGGATGCCATCGAGGTCAATGCCAATTTTGCGCCAATCTATCTTGGGCGGGCACGCGCCAACCTGGGGCTGAACCCCAAAAAGGTAGTGATTGCGGACCTGAATTATGCCATCCAACTAGACCCAAACTTCACCGAGGCCTATATTGAGCGTGCGCATTATTACTTGGGCAGGAGCGAATTCGAACCTGCAAAAGCTGATATGCAGCACGCAGTCGCCCTCAACCCCACTTCGCCGTTGATACAGTTGGACCTGGCGCGTTTGTTACTGGCAGCAGGCGAGAATGAGGCAGCGCTGGCCGCCGCCCAGAAAGCCAAGGAACTCGATATCACTATGCTGGAGGCTTATCTTGTGCTGGGTATAGCCTACCGCGCAAACGGACAGATTGATCAGGCGGTGAGTGAGTTGGATCTATACACTACATACTCACCGAATAACGCCGAGGCTTTCATGGTACTCGGCGCAGCCTATTTCAATCGCGGCGACTACGAAATCGCCTTGAAAGATATCAATCAGGCCATCCAGCTAGATAATACCAGCTCCGAAGCCTATTACTGGCGAGGCGAAATCCATATGGCGAGGAATGAATACGATCCGGCACTGAGCGATTTCAGGCAGGCCTTCCGTTATAATGCCATCTCCTTCAATGCGGCAATCGGGGTTAGTCGGGCGCTCATCGCAACAGAGGATTACCATAGGGCCTACGCTGAACTTCTCCAGATAGAAAAATTGGCCGATACGGACAAGAAACGAGCTACTTATCTTTACTATCGTGCCATCTCTCTGGAAGGGATCGACCAGCCGCTTCCTGCCTACAACGACTGGAGAGAACTCTTAAACCTGCCTGAGAAAGCTGTGACGGCGGAGATGCGCGCCGAGGCCGAAGCCCACCTGGTGGCAATCAAAACGGCCACCTCCCTGCCGCCTACTGAGACGGCCACAGTTACCCTCTCGCCAACGTTGACACGTTTGCCATCTCGAACCTTTACACCCACCCCCACGCCAAAAGTTTCGCGAACGCCGACACCTACGCCTTAAAATAAAAATCAGGGCGACCAAAATGGTCGCCCTGATTTTTATTTTCCCTGTCTGCACTCCGGGCAGGGACATAATGCCCGTAGATAATGCCAGTTATAGATGCCATAATCATGGCCGTCTTCCCAGACAATCGTAATAGCATAGGAACCTGTTGCTTTGACAGTCACCAGATGCGTAGCGGGAGAATCTTCCAGTTTGGCTGTAAAAACTGTGGCGTCCGGTTCGGCTCTCATATTCTCATGTCCGCCCCGGCATTGGGCGCATGGACAGGCGGTGCGCAATAAGGAGAACGGATAGATGCTGACGTGGCCGTCACTCCAGGTAACGGTCATGTCCATGGATTGGCGATTGGCAATAATATTCGCGGGATTCGACATGTTTTCTCCAACCTCGATAAGGTGCCTAAAGTATAATACTCCCATTCTTAATAATGGGAGTATTTATAATTCAATGAAACAGAGATTATCCGTCAGAATTTCCCCGGAAACCCTGCTTGCCGCCGCACTTTTATTATTGAACGCGTTTTTTGTGATCTTTCGCTTCTTCCCAACCATCCGGGATATTAACCTATGGGATGATGCCGTTTACATTAACCGGGGCAGGATGCTTCTGGAGGGGGTTTTACTACAATTTTCCGAAAATCCGCTGATAGCCTTGTTATTTGCTCTCTCATACCTGCCTTTTCGATATGATAATTTCTGGATGATACACTCGGCCACAATCGGCCGGTTTTTGATGTTCATCCTGATGTGGCTGGGTACTTATTTGGTCGCAAAACAAACTCCCGGGTTGAAGTGGTATGTCATGGCCGGGCTGATGTTTGCTTCCACCGTCATGGTGGATATCCTGGAAAACCCATCGGACACTTTCTTTGCCGGCCTTTCGGCGTTGGCGTTCTGGCAGATGCTTTCCTATCACAATTCACACCGGGTCAAACACCTGGCCTTGACATCGCTGTTGATAGGGCTGGCGGCGCTGGCACGTAACGATGGGCTGATCCTGTTTGGCATTTTCTTTTTAATATCACTTGCTTACTTGAAATCGGCTGAAAACAAAATGTGGCACCTGGCCGCCGCCATTTTACCGTTTTTGATCCTGGTGGGCGGATACATACTCATCTATGGGAAAATCACGGGAGATTACGACCTGGGGACACAAGAACGCGCTTACGTAGCCTTTCGGCAAGGACAAATGGAGCTCAGCGTACCAGATAAAAATTGCAGGCTTGGGCCGATCAAATGCGCCGGAGACGAGGTTGACCGGCTGTATGGCAGTTCCTCAGAAAATGGCAACTCGATTTTCCGGGCGATTGCCCACAATCCGCAGGCGTATCTTCAAAGACTTCTAAAAACGATTTCTCTTCTGCCGCGCCTGACGCACGACGCCTACGGCAAAAGGATGTTCTATGCCCTGATGTTTCTTGTGACGCTTGGCATATTTGCACTCATAAGGGCGAAAAAATACTCCTTGCTTTTGCTAAGCCTTGCATGGGGTGCCTCCCTGGGCACGTATTTCTTAACCTTTTTTCGGGCGGGCTATTTACGAATGCCATTCTTTATTCTTTTTCTGCTGGCTGGTTTTGGAATCCAGGAATTGGTCGAATCCTTGGGCGAAAAAAGGCAATGGATTTGGGCCATAGCGCTCTTAATATTAACCGGGATAGGGGTGTGGCTTTCCTTTAATTATTTTTATTTTGGCACAATTGTTTTACTGGCCTGTATGCTGTTTGGTGCCTGGATTAAACAAAGCAAGCTTGAATTTGCGAATAAGCCTGAACTCATACTAATGCTGTTTCTCGCGGGTGGCCTGATCATGCGCGGAGGATTTACCCCTCCGGTCATTCCCACACTGGGAGAAATTGCCGAGGAACAGGCCATCCTGACCCTGGAAAAGCAGTTGCCTGAGAACTCATTGGTAGGAGCAGGCGCACCGGGCATTGTATGGGAAGCACGTATGACGTTCATCCCCCTTACAGAGAAAGATCTCCTGGCCGATTCGCCCGGTGAATTCTACACCATCCTGAAAAAAGCAGGGGTGAAAGCCATCTATATCGATAATATCGTGACCAACAATGTTCCTTTATGGGATCTTATTAGACCCGGCATCGGGATATATTACAAAACAATTTATTCAGGCCGAAGCGGCTCGATTCTGGTCTTGCTTGTACAATAGCTACTGCGGCGGCGGGGGAATGATATTCAGGAAATCAGATGCGGCCCAACCCGTACGTGTCTCATCATACGGGGCCACCAACTGGTACCAGGAATAGCCATCCGCCAGGCGTGGACCCGCTTTGACGACAAATACTTCCGCATCATAGCCCAAAAATAACGGATTGCTGTTTAACCCCGGCTCAGAACGGATGCGCAGGCCCTGGCCCTCCGTCCCTTTGATCTGTACATAAGACCCCAGTGCAATTTCTCCCGGCGCCGGGGTAGGCACAGGTGTGGGAGCATTCGGGTCAAGAGTCGGCGTGGGTAGAGGGACGGGCGTACCACTCGGCGCGGGGATCACTGTCAATACAGCCAATACCTCCCCGGAAGCAGGCGGCGGGGCCGACCATTCGATCCAGGCAAAGGTAAGGAGGAGCAGGAGCATGGCAACACCCAAGGCACCAACGAGGATTCGTGGGGTCAGGATGCTGCGAAAGTCAAAATTCATATTTTCATTTCATCCGGACTGCGCGGCACACTATAAGATTGTGAGCTTAAACCCTGCAAGCGCGCAAGCGCGCAAATTACTTGGGAAAATTGTTATTCAAGTTCACTTCATTATGCAGCATACAGTTATTTTACGGCAACAGGAAAAATGCCAATGCCAGGATCAAATACACTGCCAGCAAAGCAGCGCCTTCCAACCAGGTCGATTCGCCGTCGGCAGAGACAAGTACGGCGATAATCACACCCATTCCCAGCGCGAGCAGTTCGAATTGGTTGAAGACCAGGTGCAGAGGATGCCCAAGCAACAGGCTGATGAAGACCAGCAGCGGACCAACAAACAACGCAATCTGCAGGCTCGACGAAACGGCGATCTCTACGCTCAAATCCATTTTGTTCTTGCCCGCCAACTGCACGGCCACGAAATGCTCGGCCACATTGCCAATGATCGGAATCAGGATGATGCCCAGGAAGAACTCCGAGATACCCGACCCGGCAATTACGCCTTCGGCCGCGCCCACAAGAACTTCAGACAGCCAGGCGATGGCGATGGTCGCCCCGGCCAGAACCGTCAGTGCCTGCCCCCTGGACCAGTGTTCTACACTATCTTCGGGCAAAGTATGAGAGATGGCACTTTCGGTGGGCACGTTTGCGTCGAGCAGGCCGAGGGCATATAACACGATCATGATAATCGCCACGCCAATGCTCAACACCTCCACCTTGGGGTCTGTATCCACGCCAATGTAATGACTGAATAGAGAGGGAATGAGCATGGCAATAACCGCCAGCACCATTAAAATGGCATTGCGGCTGGCCTGACGGCGGTCGAACATCTGCACACCGTGTTTCAGGCCGCCATAGAACATCGCAAAACCCAGCACCAGCAGCAGGTTCCCCAAGATGGAGCCGGTAATGGAAGCTTTCACCAGTTCCAGCAGGCCTGCTTGCACTGCAACAATCGTAATAATCAATTCGGCGGCATTGCCCAGTGTGGCATTCAGCAACGCTCCGATTCGTGGACCGGTGTAATGCGCCAGGGACTCGGTGGCCTCACCGATATAGGCGGCTAGCGGGGTGACGCCCAGCGCGGCCAGCACAAAAACTGCCACAGGCGACCAGTGAAATACGTATTCCCCCAGCGCAGTGATCGGGAGCGTCACCAACAATAATGCGAGCGGATGATTGCGAACATAGGCAACTAGTTTATCCATTGTGCTCCTCGGCGAGAGTTAGAATGTGTTTCGCATTATCAGGCTGATGCTTTTTCCGACGCGGCCGACTGCCGGTTCGGCCAGCCCCAGCCTGTCCTCGACAACGGACAGTCTAGGGGGGAAATCGTCAAGACAGGTAGGACAAGGGCAGGGATATCTACCCTACATTTTTATGTTGGCCGGGCACAAGCAAAGAAAGTGACTTGCGCGGGATGATTAATTTTAACGAGCGCCGCAGAATGGAAAACTCTGCAGTTTGCGCCTGCCCATACGGCTCGCCGTCCATTTGCAGGAAAAATGAGTCTGTGGATTCCAGCCGCAACGTGTGAAAAGGCACCCGCAGCGCATCCCTGGCCGTCAAGTGGCGACCTGCCATCATCCCAAAAGCATGCCGAAAAGCATCTCCCAGGTTATCGCCCGAAAACAGCCATAAATCCATCTGGCCGTCATCCAGGCACGCCTCTGGCGAAATTTGCGCCAGCCCGCCCAGATAGGTGCGAATATTGGTTACCAGCGCCAGCAGGTAATGCCCATTCACAAGATGGCCATCGGCGTGCACCTTCAAATCCATGCCATGCCAGAAAGCCGCATTCCAGATCGTCAGCGCGGCATACTGGGGCATGGCAAGGTATTTCTCGAAACGCAGGCGCGGCTCGACCTTGTGAATGGTCAGCGCATCCAGGCCCAGCCCGGCCCATAACAGGAACGGCTTGCCATTGCACCAGCCTACATCCACATTGTGGATCGGTGCATCCACCAACTGGCGGATATTTTCATCCAGCGCCCACCAACGGTTCCAGCCAAATGAGCGCAATCCCAGTTCCCCCGCCATGACGTTCTGGGTCCCGGCAGGCAGAACGCCGAGCGCGGTGGACGACCCGGCCAGACCGGATGCAACTTGCCCGACGGTCCCGTCCCCACCGATGGCAAAAACCGCATCCACCCGACCCGCAGCCTGTTTCGCCAGTTCGACGGTATGCTCGCCGTCTCGAGTAGGCAGGATACGTACCTGCCAGCCGGCACGCCGCAGGATTTTTGCAGCCCGATATACAAACGGGCCGACAGGGATCCGCCCGGCAGCGGGGTTATAGATCATTTGGGCCTGCATGAAGAAAATTATAACCGAATCGGCTTTAGCCTCTCCCCCATTTGAGCAGAAATGCCATAAATTGATGAAAAAGCCCGACACTCTCCACCCTTAAGGGCCAAAGTGTCGGGCTGCCTGTTTCTCTGCCATATTATTTCAAAATAATACTAACCTTACGGTTGGGTTCTTCGCCCAAGCTTTCGGTCTTGACATCGCTGTGTTCACGCAGCTCAAGGTGGATGATACGGCGTTCAGAAGCCGACATCGGCTCGAGGATCTGGCGCTTGCCGGTGCGGACGGCCTGCTCGGCCATACGGCGGGCAAGCTGGCGAAGTTGGCGCTCGCGACGAGCACGATAACCTTCTACGTCCACGGCCACCTGCACCCAACGGCTGGCTTCTTTGCTGATGATCAGCGCCAGCAAGTATTGAAGGGCGTTCAATGTTTCGGCCCGGCGCCCGATCAGGACGCTTAAGTCATCCCCATGGATTTCAATCAGCAACGGCAGATTACCTTCAGCATCGGGGTCCGTGGCATACTGGGCGATGACCTGTGCAGTAAGCTTCATGTGTGACAGCATTTCGCCGGTAATTTGCTCGGCGTATTTCAGCAGCGCATCATCTCCGAAAGGCGCGGAAGCGGAGTCCGCTTCCCTGGCACCGTCCGCCAGGGCAGGTGTGGGCATGGATGTGGCCTGCGGTTTTTCCTCAGCAGATTTCAGGGTCAGTCGAACGCGTACCTGGCGGGAACCGAACCCGAGAAAACGGCGCGTGCCCTCATCGAGCACGTCCACATCCACCATTTCTTTCTGTACGCCCAGTTGTTCTAATCCGCGAGCGACAGCTTCTTCCACACTGGGAGCAATGATTTCAAGTGTTGTCCGTTCCATAAGCTTTCCCTCGTCTCGAAACTATGAACGCTTGCTCGGTTTCTTTTTGGCCTGCGGCTTTGTTTCGACAATTTCCTGTGTGCCACTAAAAAGTCTGCGGAAGTCAATTTTACCAAGCGCGGCATATTGAAGGATGCCGATCAGGTTACTCGTAATGAGATAGACCGCCAAACCGGAGGCATAATTGAGCGTGAACATAAACAGCATGACCGGCATCATCAGCGTCATGGATTGGGTCATCTGCGCACTCTGGTCAGTGGGGCCGCCGGTGGAAGGCGGTACAGTCAGTTTGGTCTGCAGGAATGTTGTGATACCCACGATAACCGCCAGTGTCGGTATCCCAAAAAGGGGCAGGAACGACAAGACAATGCGCTCCGGCTGGCCCAAATCCATCCACAGAAAGTGGCTTTGTATCGGAATCAGGGCCGCGAGGCTGGCCTTGGGTGTAATCAGTGTCATCCAGGGGTAGATGTTGCGGGCCACGTCAAGCAAATGCATGGGCGTTGCGCCGATTGCACGGACGATGCTCTGGTAAAAACCAATCATGATCGGAAGCTGGATCAGCGTAGGCAGGCAGGAACTGAACGGGTTTACGCCATGTTCCTTGTAAAGACGCATCGTTTCCTGGCCCAGTTTCTCCTGGTCCTTTTTGTATTTTTCCTGCATTTTCTTATATTCATCCGACTGGGTCAATTGCTGCATGGCCGCGCTGGACTTGATCTGAGCAGCCATAAATGGATGCGTCAACAGGCGGACCAGGATTGTGAAGAGGATGATCGCCAAGCCGAAATTACCGACCAGGGCATAGATCAACAGTAAAGCATTGGTGAAAGGAGTGAGGAGCAGGGAGTCCCAAAGAATACCAAAAATAGCCATAGCGCTTTATCCTATTTTGCGGGTGCAAATGTCCATTTCTGGACGCCATTTTGATCATAAGCGGCCAGGATGAACTGAGCTTGCATAGGGGCGATGATAATGAAATCACCGGACAGGATGGGCGCAGTATAGATTTTTGCGCCTTGAATCTCGGGGGCCAGCCATTTGGACGTGCCGTTTTTGTTAAGCGACTGGATGTGGCCGGCTTCAGTGACATAGATAATTTGATCGGGCAGGACAAGCGGGCTGGCAATAATCGAGCCGGCTTCATCATGCGTCCAGACCGTCTGGCCATCAGCAGTTTTCAGCGCGTACAATTTGCCGGCCGCGCCCTTGCTGGTACCGATGTACAGAGCATCGCCATCTACTACCGGCGTGGACCAGATATTGCCATCCAAGGCGGTCTGCCAGACCTTCGAACCGTCGGCAGTCTTGAGCGCATACAGGCTGCCGGAAAGGGTTCCGACATACAGCATCCCGTCGGCAGCCACGACAGGTGAGGCAATGATACTGGTATCCAAACCCGCTTTCCAGTACTGTTCGCCGGTTTGCGCATCAAGAGCGATGATCTCATGATCGAGGGTAGACACAAAAACCTGCTTGCCGTCGGTTACCGGGGCGGACCACAGCGCGTGCTGGGAAACCGCGGCTTCCCAACGCTTTTTGCCGTTTAGATCCAGAGCATACACCTTCCCATTGCCGGAAGCAGCAAATATGCTATCAGCACTGACTGCCGCACTGCCTAGCCAGATCCCTTTGGATTCGGCAAATGTCCATTTCTGAGTATCGGTCACCGGATCGACGCTGTAAAGTAGACGAGGGCCGGCGTCCGCAGTGCCTGCCAGACCGTTGCCCAAAATCATCTGTCCATCAGCAGTCAACGCCGGGGCGGCATAGAAACTCAGGTTGGCATCACCTTCAGCCGGAAAGCGCATTGGCTTGGGAGTTCCGTCCGAGCCGGGCACGATAACGGTAACAGGCTTGCCATCACTGACTTGAACAGTATAAACGAACTGGACATCGGTGATATAAACATTTTTACCATCTGATGTCATGCCCGGCCAGTTGGCGGCCGGGGGAGCGCCTCCACAAGCACTTAAAAAGACAGACAACAGGGCGGCAAAAGCAAAAAAGAAAAAACGGTTGAACTTCATTAAATCTCCTAATAATACCCGGGCTTACTTAAGGGTGTAAAGCAAAAGACCCTTGAAACGCATATTACAAAACCTGCAATAGTTTGTTGGCCGGGCACGCGTACCCGGGCTTACTTAAGGGTGTAAAGCAAAAGACCCTTGAAACGCATATTACAAAACCTGCAATAGTTTGTTGGCCGGGCACTAAGAAACTGGATCGTATCCGCCAGGGTTGAACGGATTACATCTCAGCACCCGCCAGGCCGCCATGAAAGATCCTTTGAAGGCGCCATACTTGTAAATTGCCTGATAGCCATAATGAGAACAGGAAGGATAAAACCTGCAAGTATTGGGTGGCATCGCTTTGGAAAATGTCATCTGGTACAGGCGGATCAGCGCCAGAATGAGGATGCGCGGCCAGTACAGGGGCGAGCGCGGCAAATCGCGCAAGCGAGGTTCATCGGGATAATCATGAGGCAGATAGTGTTCAGAGTGCATTGGAAGGTTTGGCAACGGAATAATATGAAAATGCAGGCTAAAGGCAGACCCAACAACAGAGGGTTATTTCGGCACAAGTACCCGGACTTTCTCAGGATGTAGGGTCAAACACTCTTGATCCCGCGACCCCCGCCAAAACCGCGGGGCAAGCGAGCGCCCTGACTACACCTGCCACTTGCCCCGCCATACCCCAGGCGGGGTGTGCGGGCGGTGCCAGCCTGTCCTGGACGACGGACAGTCCGGGGGGGAAACCGTCAGGACAGGCGGGACATGGTAGGCCTATTTATCCTACATTTTTATGCTGGCCAGGCACAAGCAAATCGGCTCGCCGCATCAGTTGGGATACGGCCGCCTGCACTTGCGGGTGTGTCGCTTTAAGCAAAGGCTGGCGGGCAATCAGGACCAAATCCCAGCCTGGGCGGATGGCGGGAATCAGTGCCCGCATGGCCTCGCGCAGGAGACGCTTGGCACGGTTGCGTTGGACAGCGCCTCCGACCGATCGCCCGCCGGTCACAGCGACCCTACTCAGCATTCTCTTTTCAGGGATGCCGGGGGCAGGCTCTCGTAGAGCTTCCCTGGGCCTGTCTTCCGTAGAAGGGATGGCTACTAACACAACAAGCGGGTGCGCGTAAGACTTGCCAAAGTTTCGCACCCGCTTGAGATCAGTGGATCGGGTCAGGCGAAAATCGCGCTTCACCCATGCCTCACGCTCGATATTTTCAAGGAACAAATGTAAGGAGATTACATCCAACGACAAGCACACAAGGGCTTAACCGCCCCGCTGCGGGAGGCCTACCAACGAGTCCGTTTGACGTGGTTATTGGAAGTGACCGAGAGTTTATGGCGGCCACGTGCGCGGCGGCGCTTGAGAACGTCGCGGCCATCCGCGGTGGACATACGCTGGCGAAAGCCATGCACGCGCACACGGCGGCGAATTTTGGGTTGATACGTACGTTTCGGCATTTCAATTCCTCGCTGAAAGGGATCGTGCTGCTCTTCGAATAATTTGCCAAAGCGGAATCCGCAAACCTCTGCAGAAAATAACCGCTCTGGTCGATGACGCAGCACAAAGTAATAAAAGGAAGCCGTTCAAGGGTTTGAGCGGCACGACATTATACCGTAAAGTCTTTGTTTAATCAAAGGATTTTACCGAAGGGTGAATGCCGCAGACCTTCCTGGATTATCCCCCGAGTATTTCCCCAACCGACCCCAAAAAATCGATCAGGGAGAAGGGCTTGGTGAAGACTTGTTCTGGCGCAGGCAAATCCTCCCAATCTCCCTGCCTGCTGCCAATTTCCCTGGCCAGCCTGACGTCTGCGGTCATGATAATGATCTTGCAGTCCGGGATTTCCCGGCGGGCAAGTTCGTAGATGTCCTGCCCGGCCACGTTGGGCAGGTGCATGTCCAGAATGAGCAGATCCGGTGCCGGGGAGGATTTCAGACGCTCCAAAGCGCTGGCGCCCTCCAGCTTTGTTTCCTTCTCCAAAGCAGGCACATCAACCAGATCGAGCCCGAGCAAGATCGATTGTGCCAGGTCGAAGTCATCTTCGATCAACAGGACACGTTTCATGGTTAAGCCTCTTCCACAGGCAAAGTGACGATGAAGCTCGAACCCACGCCGCGCTCCGAAGACACGAAAATCTCGCCGCCCATGCGCGTGACGATTTCCTTCACAATCGACAGTCCCAGCCCCGCACCCTGGTGCTCACGCTGGGCATAATTACTACCACGGCGGAAAGCTTCGAAGATATCAGGCAACTGCTCCGGCGGAATCCCCGGGCCGCTATCCGCCACCTGGATGTAGAGCTCATTTTTGCGCGGCACCGAAACATCCACCTTGATGCCGCCCTGGTCTGTGAACTTGATAGCGTTGCCGATCAGGTTGACCAGCACCTGCTGCAGCCGCTGCGGGTCGCTGACGATTTCCGCCGGTACGTCCAACTCGACGGTCGACTTATAAGAAAGATTCTTTTTTGCGATCAGGCTCTCCAAGATCTGGCGGGTTCTTTCCAGCAGGGCGCGCAGGTCAAAAGGCTCACTCTTGAGCACCAGCGTCCCGGCCTGGATCTGGGCCTGGTCGAGCATGTCGTTGACCAGGTTATGCAGGCGTTTGCTGTTTTCGAGCGCACGCACCAGGTGTTCGCTGAACTCTTCCGTCTTGATTTTTCCCATTTTACTCAACATCAGCAGCAATTCCAGATAGTTCATCACCGCGGTGAGCGGAGTGCGCAATTCATGTGAGGCCACGGCGATCATGGCATCCCTGGCGCGTTCGGTCTCATTGCGCCGGGTCTCGTCACGGAAGACAGCCACCGAGCCGAGTTCGGGAACGGGAGATGCCGTTACCGAGAATACCCTGCGTTTCCACTGGACGGTTCTACCAAGCGGTTTGGCAATGATCTCTTTCAGGGCCTCTTCCGGAATCATCTTAAGCAGGGCCGGGTTGGCAGACAGGAAGTTGCCCTGCAAATCGAGCACCAGCACGCCCTCGCCAACACTGTTGAAGATGGCTTGCAGGTTGGCAGCATGCCGGCGGGCATCGCGGATGGCGCGGTTGGTGATAGTCATTGTCAACCAGGAGAGGAAGGCGATAGCGAATATGGCGATCATGGAATAATAGTTGGCCGACCCATTAGGGTTGCTGCTAAAAAACCAGATCAGCCCGGAGACGACCGCCGCAATCACAAATGCATATCCCGGGCGAAGTATGATGGAGCCAAGCATAATGGGGATGACCCATATGATCAGACTGCGGCCATTGTAGAGTTGCTGCGGAGCGTCGACTTGTGTAAATAAGGCCATAACAACAGCCACAAAAAATGCTCCAGTTAGCCAGCCGGGTACACGTGTTGAGCGGTTGGCGACCAGTAGAACACTATTTATGACCAAGAATAGTATTCCCGAGGCAAGCAGTGTTTCATCATCCTTACTTCCATGTGGATCAAAATGGTAATAAATGATGAGCATCGATATAACGATAACCAGCAGGGCCAATATTATGAAGGCTATCAGCAAGATATTGAGCACCTGCCGCCGCCGGCGGTCGTCGGGGTCGAAGGTATCGGGGATACGAAATAAATTCTTGAGCATCATGGTTCTCCTCGTCGAACCCGTAGTAGCGACTTCAGTCGCTTTTTCGGCCAGAAAGCGACTGCGCAATCCCGCGCTCTGTGCGGGGAAGTCGCTACTACATCTTTGACTATTTACTTCGGCTGCTGGAGCGGGACTTGCAGGAAGAACGTGCTGCCTTTCCCCAACTGGCTCTCCAGCCATACTTTTCCCCCGTGTTTTTCGGCGATCGACTTGACAATCGCCAGCCCCAGGCCGCTGCCCTTCTGCTCGCGGGCCTCGCGCTGGGCGCCGCGATAGAATTTCTCGAACAGCCTGGCCTGGTCGGCGGGGGCCACACCGATGCCGGTATCCTGCACGGAAAATAGGATGCTCTCGCCCTGCACCTTCAAGCGCACGATGACACGTCCACCCTGGGGTGTATATTTGATGGCATTTTCGACCAGGTTATAGATGGCCTGCTGCAACAAAGCCTGGTCGGCCTGGATGAGTGGCGAGGTGTTTTTGGGCAAATCCAGATCCAGCTGGATTTCCTTTTGCGAGGCTTGCAACTGCAGGGTTCCAGTCACATGTTCGATAATATCCAGCAAGGATACGGTTTCAAGCTGCAAGCCAACGCCCACGTCGATGCGGCCCAAGTCGAGCAGGTTGTTCACCAGGCGTGTCATGCTGTCGACGCCAACCGTCATCTTTTGCACATATCCTTTTTGCTGCTCGTTGAGTTGGCCGACCATTTCGAGCATGGTGGCGTAACCACGCATCAGCGTCAGCGGCGAGCGCAGGTCGTGGCTGACGGTATTGACAAACTCGGTTTTCACCGTGTCCAGCTCTTTGAAGTGCGTCACGTCACGCAGGATGCATACCCGCCCCACCAGGCGCCCATCCGCCACGACAGGCGAGGCGGTGGCAAGATAGACCTGCCCATTGGGCATGAGCACTTCGGCAGAAAGTTTATCCGCCGAGGAGGTCTGTAAAATATCCAGGAGCGGTTTCTGGTCGATGACTTTCTCAATCGCCTCGCCCTCACCCTTACCGACTGCCGCGCCAAGCACCTCCCACGCGACCGGGTTGGAGAGCAGCAGGCGGTTGTTCTGGTCGGTTACCAGTACAGGGTCGGGCGTGGAAGCCAGGATGGCCGCCAGCCGCTGGCGGCCCACTTCCGCCGAGCGGAAAAGGTGGTTATTGGAAGCCGCCAGCGCAGCCTGCCCGGCCAATGTGCTCAAGAAGCGCACATCCGATTCGGAGAATGCGCGCGCCTGATCGTAGCCGGCCCATAAGACACCATAATATTGATTCTCATGCCGCAGGGGAATGGCCAGCAAAGAAGCCGGGTAGGGCTTATCCGGACTGATATTCAATCCACGCGCACGGGTAACATTGGTCAGTACCAGACGTTCCTGCTGTTGTGCAAGCAAGATAATATCATCGTCAAGATAGGTGTACAGGTCCTTGGATGGGCCAAGCGCATAAATACCCGGCTGACCCTGGTCATTTTCCTGATTCAGTGGCGACATGACCACCCGCACGGAACTCGCCCCCGTCGCCAGGACCGCTTCCATTACCGGCTGGACCGCGTCCTGCATATCCAGGCTGGAAGCCACTCCCTGGCTGACCAGCAGCAGGCGGTTGAGTTCCTCCAGGCGCAATTGCAGACTGACACGCATCTGTTCGAAGGAGCGGCGCAGCTGGCCGACTTCGTCCACGCCTTCGATCGGAAGCGCATGGTCCAACTGTCCTTGGGCGATGCGCATGGCTTCACTGGTCAGGCCTTGCAGTGAAGTGGTCACCACTTTCAGGCCGAAGCGCAACGAAACAAGCGCAATCAATGCCAGCACCAGGATCATGGCGGAAAGCGGTGCAGCTATCGTCAGCGCAACTTCCTGGGCTTTCTGCGCCGGAATTGTCAGCACAACTGCCCAGGAACGTCCCGTCACGGGCTGAAAATAAACCAGATTACGCGTCCCATTGGCGGCGGTATCGTCATAAAAGTCAGCACTTTCGCTCGTCTGGCCGGGGTATTTCGTCAAAATCTGGGTATGGTCAGGGTGATACAAGATAAGCTTGTTCTCATTGAGCAGGATCCCCGCGCCGCCCAGCTCGGACATGCCTTGCAAACTATTGATCAGCGGTTTCGTAAACGGATTGGTGTCGAGGTTTGTTCTTGAAATCAATACACGCGCAGGCATGCCGGTGTTGCGATCGGCAAGCGTCGTCATGAATGAAACACGTGCAGCCTGTCCCTGGATTGCAGCGGGGATGCTGTACGTCTGGCTCAAGACGCCATTAAAGGCCAACTGCATTCCAGCGCTTTCCTGGGGAAAGAGAGCCAATTCTGCGCCGCTGCCGGGCGGGTAACTACCGATCACATTCTTCGCCTGGTCGAGCACAATCAACTGGTCGAAATACGGCACAGAGCGCATCTGCTGTCCCAGCGTGGACGACAGCCCATCGCCGCTGGCTGTAAGCAGCCGGGGATCTGTTGAAAACTGCGCCGCCAGATTCTGACCCGTTTCCAGGAAGAATGGCACACTTTCGGAGGCGGTCTCTGCCGCGCCCTTCATGCGGTCTTGCAACATATCCCGCGCTGCCGTGCCGGCCACCAGCCAGTCGCCCAGCAAAAGAGCCAGCAAAAGACAACTGATAAGTGTGCCGGTGCCAAAGAGAAAGCGCGCTTCCAGGCTGCGTTCAGCAGGCGAGGGTTGCAGCGGCAAACGGCGTCCCCACATCCCCGGGAAAGCCGCTGCCAGCACCTGGGCAAACAGCCCCCCGATCAGCAGCTCGCCAGTCATTGCCAGCAGCGGGTACTGCAGGCTGGAGAGGGCATAGTAAAGGCGGCCAGCCACCGAGCCGGAAACGGCCAAAAAAGTATCGAGAATATAAAGCGGAACGTACAGAAGAACCAAAACCAGCACGGCTGCCAGCGGTTCGCGCAGCAGACGAAAAATCCAGGTGCGATAACGTTGACGCACAGCAACGCTAAAAAGCACGCCGAGCAGGGCATATTCAAGGGGAGCGAAAATACTGTGCGCGTCCCACAAAAAACGCAAAGACCCGGCAAAAAAACCCAGAACGGCTGCCCCGATTGGCCCGAGCATGCCTCCGGCCAACAGCCAGGGCAGGGCTGCGAGAAACAAAAATGCCGGGTTGTGTAATTCCTGTGGCACCCCCGGCTGTGGTGTAGTCGTTGCCGTCGAGCGGATACCGATGAAAAGATTCGTGGCAAAGCACATTACCACCAAGAAAATAAAAATCAGCCATGCCCGGCGGTCCCAGGCTGGCTGATAGAAGCGCCACATCCATACCAACCAGGCCAGAAGCCCCAAAAAAACAAGCCACCCCAGCCAGCCCGGCAAAGATGCCGGCAGGAGTGGGGCGGGATTGAGGCTGAACAGGGAGAGGATAGGTTCCATAACCGGATATGCGCAGTGATTTCATTATAGCATGGGCATACTTTAATCCGGTGCGTCTGGATGCCTGTCAGGTTTGTAGGGTCAGGCGGGTAGGATAACCTCTTCCGCATACGCGCCGCGGTAATGCTCCGGCAGCAAGCCAGCGATATGGGCCATGACCAGATCGGCGTTGCGCTGGCGAGAGACGCGGCGCTGCTCTCCTTTTCCTTCCACGGGCGGTAGGCGGATAGGCTTGCCGATATGCATTTCCAGCACGGGCCGTTGCCCGCGGAGAACCCTGGTGAAAAAATCGTCAGTCGTCCCGACGATGCCAATTGGAACAACACAGACGTTTGCTCTCTCGACAATGAAAGCCAGGCCCGGTTTCGCGCGCCGCAGGGCCGTGATATGCGAGCGCCCGCCTTCCGGGGACATGAGCAGCGGATGGCCGGCTTCGAGCACGCTCAGGGCTTTCTCGAAGACAGCCCGATCATATTCGCCGCGATGGACTTTGATACCGTGATACAGCCAGGCCAACTGCCCCTGTCCCGGTTTTTCCCAGACGTCGCTGGCTCCCAGAATCTCGATCATCTCGGGCCAAAGAGCAACAGCAAAAGCAGGATCGAAGATCGAGATGTGATTGAATGTAACCAGATAAGGCTGCCCAAAAGGAACGTTTTCTTTCCCCGTGACCGTTACGCGCGCGAGAAGATAAAACAAGCCTCGAAAAACTGGTTTGAACAAAATTCGGGCTATGCGACTGTGAAGCGGAACACGATAAGCGGGTTGAACCGGATTTTCCATATTTTCAATGACCAACACCAACATACCAGGGCCGCTAGTTTATGCAGAGGTCGTAAGCCTTTTCGAAGACCTGATCGGCGCTAAGCTTGTCGGAATCCAGAATAATGGCGTCTTTGGCCGCTTTTAACGGGGCAACGATGCGGGTCGAGTCGATCCGGTCGCGCTGGATCACTTTTGCCAGGATTTCCTCATAACTGGCTTTCCCACCACGGCTCAGAATCTCATCATAGCGGCGGCGCGCACGCTGCTCGGGCGAGGCGTCCAGATAGATCTTCAGGTCCGCTTCAGGCAGGACGATCGTACCAATATCGCGCCCAACCATGACCACCCGCCCGCGCTTCCCGATGCGGCGCTGCTGAATTGATAGCGCTGTACGCACGCCTGGATATGCTGCCACGGTCGAGACATTGCTGTCGATTTCCGGCTTACCTATCTCCCAGGTAATATCGAGACCGTCCACCACCACGTCGCAAGTGCGGCCGTCTTCCAGTGAGGGCGGGGAAACTTCAATCGGCACTTCCTGAGCGAGTTGAGTCACAACGGCTTCGTTTTTCACATCCATACCACGCTTGAGCACCAGCCAGGTAATGGCGCGATACATCAAGCCAGTATCAAAGTACAGATAGCCAAGCGTTTCGGCCAGGCGGAAACCCAGGGTGGATTTACCCGAAGCCGCCGGGCCGTCAATTGCAATAATCAAAGGGACAGGCATATATAAAAAAACAGGCGGCTTTTGCCGCCTGAGTCCTTTCAGGGCGCCGTGGTATTTTGAGAGTCTGGAAAAATATCGCTGCGCGTCCACAGGATGATCTTTTCCTGTCCCTCCGGAACCTCATGCAGAATGATCCAACGCAGCCAGTCCGAGGGCACGAGAGTGTTCCAGCCAGGATAATTGCGCCAGGTAAAATCCTGGCCACGGTAAGCAGAGGTCAGTTCGGGAACGGAAAGCTGATCGGATGCGATCACAAAAGACGGGGTGCCCGTCAGGGTCGGTTCTGAAGAATAGGTGACATTGGGCCAATCGCGCAGAAGCCAGTGTAATGCGGGCGAATCGAGCCCAGCTACAAAGACATCCAGGGCTTGATTTGTGCCCTTGCTCCAGCGCGATAGATCATTCATCTGGCCAAGCAGAACCTCGGCCTGCATGGTACGCGGACCTGATGGCCACAGTTCCACCGTGCGATAGGTGCGTAGATTGGCGGCAGCCATCGAGGCTGAGAGGGTAAAGATCGAAAATGCAACCAACAGGCCCCATATCGAACCCTGAAAAGCCACCTGCCTGGACCAGCCATAGGCTACCAGCGCCACACTGGCGGCCAGCAAGATCAAAGCGCCCAGCACAACCGATGCATATACCTGCCCGGCCGTCAGGTTAATGGAACCAATTTGCCGGGCAACCGCGTTCATGTCCAGCGGAGAGACAGCAATGGTAATGAAATTCGAACCGGCAAAGAACAAAATGGCAAGGGTCAGGGCCAGCATGCCCAGCGTTTCCCATGCACCATCCTGTATGGCAATCAAATAATGGGCAGCTTCGATTGAAGCCAGCGCCCATAACGGAATCAGCGCCCAGGCCAGGTCAGCCACCTGGCGGGACGAATAGGCCAGGGCCAGGATCAGCGCGGCCAGCAGCCATAGACCAAGCGACATCACCAGCCTGTCACCATTCCGGACGCCGCGTACCAGGCTGACAGCTGCCAATAAGATCGCCAGCGGTTGATAAAATGCCAGCGCCGCCACCAAACGCAGGCCGGGCACGTCGCCAAAATCAAGCCAGCCTTGCAGGTAGGCCGGGATGGATGCCAGGCCCGCGCCCAGCCCGCCGGGTACAAGCAGGAACAGGCTGCCGAGTACCAGGTAAGTTCCCAGAGCATAGCTACCCGCCATAATCAGATCCTGGCGGTCGAACAGGGGCTCTTGTATATCTGATGTCTTCTCATCAGATGGATGGAATAATCCGCGTGAAAGGCCATAGGCGACCGCAAGCCCCAGCAGCCCCGGCCATAAGGCCGGGCCAGAGAGCAAGGCCATCCCACCCAGAATCCCTGCGGCGCGCAGATTGCCAATTCGCCAAAATCCCCATGCGAAAATGACTGCGCTCACCGCGATAATCGGACTGCCCGCCTCGCGCGACATGCCCAGCAATCCGGGTTCCAGTGCCAGCACAAAGGCCAGCACAAGCGCGGCCTTGTTACCCAGCCGGTCACGGAAGAACATTGGCGCGAATACCAGCGCACTGCCAGCCAGGGCCGGAATAAGCCGCGCCGCAAAATTGCTGGCCTGCAAAGCGTAAAAAACAAGCGCAGTCAGCAATACATAAACAGGCTGGGGGCCAAGTGCCGGGTGCAAACCTTTGGTCAGGTCAAAGGCTTGCATAGCCCAGCGGGCTTCATCATCGGAAAGCGGAACCTCGCCGAGGCGCAGCAAGCGCACACCGATTGCCAGCCCAAAGGCCAGCGCGAACAGAACAGTTTCAAGGTTTTGACGACGGGTGGAATCAGTCATAGAGTTTATTTTAACGCCTATTCTAGAGATTAGAGAAAAGATATTATGATGTTAGAGAAAAGATCATTACTTACGGCACCAGGTAAATCACCACCTGTCCCTTGTCGTAAATCTTGGCCAGGTTTTGGGTAAACTTATCTTCGCTCAGCCTGTATTTACTCCGCTCCAGCGGACCAATATAGACGTAGCGGATGTTGTACTTTTTCAAAATATCCAGTGCCTGGTTCCAGTCTCGGGTGCTGTACAACATTTCCACATCCGCTTCGCGGCCGGCGAATTCCTTGTCACCGCCGCGCCACTGGCTCTCGTGGCCGGCCCAGCCCAGCACCGTCGGCATGCCGGAATAGGTGGAAATGCGTGCATACTCGCTGTACTGGCCACCATTGGGGCCAACCGCCTCAACCACTACGCCTGGATCAAGCTGCTCCATGAATAGAAGGGCCTGATAATCCTCAGGCATAGTGTTGGCAAGATAAGCTGCGCCATCCAATGTGCGCTGTTCGGGATTATTGGCCTTGAAATTGTCGGTTTTATTTGGCAGGCTCAGCACCGGGTAAACCAATCCAAGGCCAATTACAACTGCCATTAATGTTGTATTTAGGATCGCAGCCAGCCCACGCAACTCTGAAAGCATTACCGCCGCCGCAAATGCCGCTGCCAGCGACCATAATGCCCAGGCCTGGTAATAAAACTTGAAAATGGTGTTGATGCGCCCGCCGAACTGGTCGCGCAAATAGACAAATTCCGGGGCGAGCACAACCAAAGCGCCAAACAGGATAAACATAAGGACAAATGGAATCGGGCTGCGCGCGCGATCTAAATCTCTTACGTCCGCTTCCCCAACCTGGGCTTTGGAGGCGGTCAAATAAGCCGCCGCCGCGCCGACCAGAAGCACCAGTGTCAGCAAACCCCCGCCAGACTCCAGGCGACGAACTGTAGCTTCCCGCAGCACATCCCAGGTGGATGTGAGGCCCTGTGATGTAATGAACTGTTGACCCACATCTGTATTCGCCAGGATGATCCCGAGAACGATCGAAAACGCCCAGAGAAACAGGGTTCCGCCGATCGCCAGCAGGGAACCGGTTTTCCAGTTTGCATCCTGCTTACCGTGCAAATACACAAGAAAGGCAAAGATAGGCACAAACAACACACCGAACATGATCCAAAGGTATGCGCCACGTGTTGGAAAGACCAGATTGGGGATAATCCCACCTGCCTGTGACGAAAAGCCAATATAGAACGGCAAATACAGCACAACGCTTAAGACCGCCAGTGGAATGGAGAATTTCAAGAAATCTTCGAGCAGGTCCCAACTCCAGCCGCGTTCCTGGACCAGCGCAAGCAGCAGTGCACCGGATACCAGCGCCAGGTAAAGTGGGAAATCCCAGGTGTTTAGGAAAGCCAGCCCACCAAGGCTGACTGCCAGCAAGACAAAACCTTCGCGCCGTACGGGCAGTTTCAGACCGAATAGATTTGTCTCACCCTTCCAGCCGCCCAGATACAAGTTGAGTGCCAGCGCCCCGGCCAGCAGCCCAAATGGCATAGCCAGTACGTGCGGATGCAGATCGCCGAGCAGGTAGGAAAAGAACGGGAACTCGTCGATCACTTCGCTGAAATTACCGCGCAGGTCATAGTCATGGATAACGCGCGAAGCGCGCCACCACCAGAAGAACTGGGTCGGGACCCAACCTGAGGAGGGCAACGCAGGCGGATCACTCAAGCCTCTCATCTGCAACCACGGCCAGAAAAAAGATGAAGTGGCCGTCCCGTCAGCGCTGGCCGTCCAGCCGATGCCGGCCTGATGCAAGGATTCAAGGAATCCTTCCAGGTTGCTGACGATAAGCAGAAACACCGGCGCGAGGAAGGCACCCAGCGCAGGCAATATCCCGGTGCGACGTCCGTCGCCTTTTGATTGCCAGTAAGCTGCTAAAAGGTTGTACATTAATCCGTAGGCGCCAACCGCGCTCAAGCCAAAGATGAGCGAAAGCATTAAATTGTGAGCAATGCTTGCGGGCGTGGAGGTCAATAGCGCCAGCATGGCAGTCATCACATAGCCAAAATAATAGTAAGAAATGGCGTAGCCCGAAAGCCAGGGATCGTGTGGAGGAAAGGTCGGCGAGTGCAAGATGGCATTGATGAAGGCCTCTTCCATCCACTTCTCGCCGCCCGCAGTGGTAATTTCCGGATTGCTGGCGCGGACAAAAGCCCAGAACGCAAAAGCGACGAAGAACAGGATTTCGACGCTCAACACATAGCCGCGATTGGTTTTGAGCCAGGCAAGGATCGATCTCCAATCATCCCCTTCCACCTTCTTCCAGTTCGCCCAGGCCACCAGACCAACCAGCACAGCCAGCGCCAGCAGTAGCCCGCCCAGGTTGTTCTCCGCCAGGCCCAGCGAGAGGGCCAGCCAGAATACAAAGCCCCAGATCAGCAAGCCAAGAGAACGGCTGAGCGCGTAGCCCCGGTCAGCGAGCGCAGGCAGCAAACGATAAGCCAGGGGGAAGGTCAGCAAGCCGAGAATGGTGATGGTGAAGTACCAGGAAAGAAATTGGAGCATGAGTGGGTTCCAAAGGGCAGAGATTAGAGAGTAGAAAGTAGTTTAGCAGGCAGAGAAAACTTGCCGCCGGAATCTGGCTCAAAATCATATACGGCGATGACGGCATCGAAATTCAAAGGGCCGTACAGGTGCGGGAAGAGCTCATCTGCGGAAGGGTCAGGTTCTATAAGCTCGTTGCTATACCTTAAACGCTTGTCGCGCGAAAAATCTTCATTTTTCGGCAGTTCAACAGAGCCAGTGGGCAAAGGGTGGACCGGCGGCTCATATTTCAGTTCCGCCTTTAACCGAGAACCATCGACTTCGAGCAGCACCAGTCCGCGCTGGCCACTGTAGAACTTCTCTGCCACGCCCAACACCTGGTGCAAGCCCGAGAAATGGATGAAGCCTTCCCGGGACAGACTCTCGGGGCGGTATTCGCCGCTTTCCCGCAGGGACGCCAGGGCGGCACGGGTTATGATGTGGTAGATCATCGTCACGGCAACACTTCATAGATGACGGTATCGTCATCGCGGTAGACATCCTTCCACAATATCCCATTTTGTTCCTCGAATTTCGCCAGGCCCTCAGGGAAGTGCAGGCGTTCCAACTGGCCCACAATAATATAGCGCACGTCATATTTTTTTAGGAAGCTTTTTACCTGTTCGAGATCGTTGGTGCGGTAGATACTCTGCGCTTCCACGCCGCGCGCGGCTACCGTTCCATCTGGCAGTACCGTACGCTGTTGTTCCTGGTGCCATTGCCAGCCCACCACCGCCGGCAGGCCTGTATAGATGGAGATACGCGAGTACCAGGCATACTGGATTCCAGCGGGCACGGCGTCCAATACAACCGGTGAACCTTTGATGTTATCCTGCATCCAGCGGATGGCGCGGTAGTCGTGGCTCAGATCCAGGTTCTGGCCATTATCGCTATACGTAGAATAGTTCATATAGGTCATGCTGTCCAGCGTCAGGGGAATGTTGGGAGCCATGCGGTCCTTGATTTTATCGAAGCTGGCTGTAAAGGTGAACAGCAAGGCGCCAGCCAGGAGAATGCCGCCCGCCGTGTACCAGAAATTACGCCAGCCATTCGACCATTCGTGTATTTCAGAGATCAGCCAGCCCAAAGCCGCCGCAGAACTTATAGCGAACAATACCCAGGCCTGCATGTAGAACTTGAAGATCGTATTCTGGCGGCCAATATCTCCATCCAGGACGATGATTTCTACAACCATAGTGATGGCCAGGCCAGTGCCAATCATAAACAACACAAGACGTTTTGTATCCGGCAAACCGGGGCGCAGAATGAGTATCAGCGCCCAGAAGGCCAGCGGCATGATCAACCAGGCCAGGGTGGCGTTTAGGAAGGCCATCATCACAACAATCACCGCAAGCATCAAGCCAATTGCAGCCTCGATTAATCCGAGATAAGGCTTGAGCTTTGCCAGTTCTGAAAGCGGGGTCTGCTCCAGCCATTGCCGGGTTTCCCAGGTCATCCAGGAGGTGATAACGAACAGGAACAGGCCCCAATGCGTTAAGTACGACCAGATGGGTGTTCTGGTGTCATTCCATTGGCGAAAGCTGCTATAACCCAGCGCATACCAGTTTGCAAACGGCTGGTAGAAAAGGACGCTGAACCCTACCAGCAGGCCCACACCTGCCAGCGCCAGGAAAATCCGTTGAAAGGTGGGAGGCATGCCAAAGCGCGGCGTATCGCCCACATCCGCATAATTGAAAAGGGAGTAGGCAGTCACCAGGCTGCCGAGCACCAGATAAGTGGGGAAATCCCAGGTATTGGTTGGGCGTAGTGCGCCGATGATCACGCCGCCAAACAGCAGCGATCCAAGCCACGCCCAGCGGTTCATATTGCGCGCCATCAGCACTGAAAGCGCCCAGGCAATGGCCAGCACCGTCAGCGGCAGGGCAATCATGTGGGCGTGCAGATCGCTGTAGAGGAAGGTGAACAAGGGGAACTCGGTGATCTCGTTCCCGGGGCCAGACGGAAGTACCCGGCTCGGGTTCCAGTACCAATCACCAGGGGGGAAGGGCAAGGGCTCACCACCAAAGAGTTTCCCGATGCCCTGTGCTGCCCAGGCCCAGCGCTGGAAAATCCACACGTCGGGAGATTGGAAGAGCTCATTCCCCACGGCCATTTTCTGCAAGCCCTGGTAGATCATCTGTATCGTACCCAGGTTGCCGATCAGCACCAACCCGGCTCCGGCCGCGATACCAGCCAGCCACTGCAGATTGAAAGTTGTTTCCCTCGCGGCGGGCAAAGGTTTCTCGACACCTTCGGCCTCCGCGAGAGTCTCTGCCTGACCCGCAGACTCGACCTCTGCCGGGGAAGTGAACTTCAACCTGGCGCCCTCAACCAGATTCCAGGCTACCGAGAACCCGCCCATCCCCAGCAGGGCAAACAGGGTTGGCAGAACAAAGTTATAGGCAATCGATGGCACGATCCCCAGCAGTTTGATTGGCGTGCCAACCAGCACATAGCCCCAATAGTAATAATTGATATAGCCGCCCGCAAACCAGGGGTCGTACGGCGGGAAGCTGGTACTTTTCAGGATGGCATTCAGGTATGCAAAGTCCATCGGGCGCTCGCCGCCTTTATACGGGTGCCACAGATCCGGGTTGCCAATACGGATGAGCAGGTCGATCAGGAAGAAGGCCAGGAAGATCGCTTCGATGGTCAGGAAATATTTACCCTTCGAACGGGCTTCCTGGAGCAGTTCATCCCGCTTCAGCCACCCGGCGACCAGACCTGCGACTACGATCAACCCGACGCCGATCGCAATCGTCGGACGGCTGTACGTCCCGCCGAGGGAGCCAACGATCCAGGCGAAATAAGCCAACAGCAAAAGCCCGGAGAGTCTTGCCAGCGGATAGCCCCGGTCCGACAGGCCCGGAAAGATCAGGCGTAGAAACAGATAAGTGAACAATCCCAACAGGCTGATCGTCAGATACCAGATCAGCAGGCCGAGGAGCGGATATTTGTTCTGGAGCGACTCGTAGGAAAACAATTCGCTCCATGTGCCGCCTGCGCGCTGGGTTTTCAGTTGGTCGGCCGGCAGCATCAGATCCATATACCGGTAAGAGCTTGCCCTATATGGCGTAAGATGAATAACTTTGCTTAAATCCACCGCACCCAGAATGGCATGGACTTTGGCCGAGTCATAGTCCGTACGTTTTTTGAAGACCAATGCTTTGGGGTGGTCGTAGACCGTAAAGGATTCGTCGGCGAACTGGTCGTTGATCCGCCAGGGGCCAATCGTCGGGAATGACTCAAAAACCTGCACAAGCTCATAGCCCAGAGGGGCGTCCTCGAACATACCTGGCCTGGCAACGTTGTAACACCAGATGACATCCTTATCCGCCGGGCAACCGATCAGGTTGCGGTAAAAGGCAATCGTTAGCGGGTAACGTTCCGGCAGACGGGTGGTAGTGGCCCACTGGCGGTTGGATGAGATAAAGATGTAATCGCTCGTATCCAGATTGCTGGTAAAGCGTTCGAGCTTGGCGGAATCATCATCCCAGTACATTTGAAAGTTGTGGTCGCCCTGATAGATGCCGCCATAACCATCATAACCGTCCATGCGCAGGGGCAGGCCGTCATCCCATTCAGTTTCAGTAACTGGTGCCGAACCGGTCATGGTCAGTGCGCCGGTGGTCTCAAAATACAGAAAATAATTCTTGTCTTTTTCGAGCGTCACCGGTTTGTCGAATTTCAGTATATATGCCCCGCGTGGATCTGCCTTCGCCGCCAGGTCTGCCGTGAGGGTGGCAAGCGCCTGTACGCTCCCCGCCGGTTGGTGCGGGTCGAGGGAAAAAGAAATTGTCAGGGTCTGCACGCCTGTCCCATTGGGGTCCATCGCGTGGCCAAGCACAATACCTGGCAGCACTCCGCTGGCACGTGCCGTGAACTGAACGTCATAGGGGCTGGTTGGAGTAATCACGAAACCAGATTGATAAGGCATCGGCTGGTTGTAAAGCGTCCCATCGGGCCGGACAATTTGCAAGTTGAAAGGCCCGGGTACGTTTTGGTAAATCCATTCTGAAGCCTGAACGCGGCTATGATCAACCATGTAGATGTGGACAAAAGCGTATGCCCAGGCTGCTGTTGCAATCAGGACGATGACGCCAACCACCGGCATCGCATACGGAAGAACGCGGGGGATAGAGGATGAGAACTTCTTCCAGTTGTTTACACCCTCTGCAGGCGGTTCACCGGTTTCGTCCTGAGCCGGGAGCTGCGGTTTGGGTTCGAAAGCGCGCAATGCCAGCCAGGCGGCGATCATTGCCAGCAGCGGATAGACTGGCAACTCGTAGCGCATGTTCGGATTCCCCTGAAAGGACTGCCATAGAACGAAGAGCCCGGTCCAACTCCATAACAAGAAATGCTGCTTCCATTCGCCCATCAATATGCGCCAGCCCATATACAGAAAACCAAGGCAAGCCAGAATGCCCAACGGCCAGCCCAGGCCCCACTGAACCATGTTCTGCAGGGAATATAGCTTCGAGCGCCGCGCCCACTGCAAAGCCGGCGGGGAATCTGCGTCGCCGCCGGTCTGCCCTTGCTGTTCCTGAATATTGGCAACCCACTTCGGGTTAAGGGTGACGTTAAAGAATCCCGGCCCGCTGAAAGCATAAGGTTGGAAAATTCGGAAAGAAACAACCGACAAAAATGCGCCCAGGACCAGCAAAATCAAGGCGAATTCAATGCTCAAATATGCGGGCTTGCGCGGTTTATGAGCGACAACTTCCTGCTCCATCGTGGATGTCTGTTCGGCTTCCATAGCGGTTGAAGGTTCAGCCTCAGCATCCCGATCGCTCGCAGCCCGCTGCCTGAAATAGCGAGTCAGCAAAGCGATGGGCAATATGATCGCCAGCGGTGCGGCATTGATCTTCGAGGCCGCGGCCATGCCCAGGGCAATCCCAAAACCGACCACATTCCAGAACAGAGCACTGCGCAGTACGGAAGAGATAAAATCCTGCGCGGGATGCACCGGCTCACTGTGCGGTTCTTCTTCATCCGAAGAGGCTGCCTCGGCTTTCGCCCCGCGCGCCTCTGCCTCTTCCATCGCATGCTCACTTTCCCAATTCTCAACGCCCGGCTTGCCAAAGGCTACTTCGACGGCAAAATACGTCGCCAGTATCATGAAGAAAGTAAGGAAATTGTCCGTCGTCCAGAAGTGCGACTGCTGGATCTCCATGACCGCAACCGAGGCAAAAGCGGCTGCCAGCAAGGCAACTTTACGCCCATAGAGACGCGCAGCAATCAGGTAAAGCAGGAAAATCGCGCCGAGATCCGCAAGCGCCGAGAAGACCCGTCCGAGCAGAGCTACTTCATCATACCCGGCCCAATTGGACTTTTGCGCCAGCCAGCCGTAAAATTTCCCCGGCATACTGTCGGCGCCATACACTTCCACGTTATGCGCGGCACTGGCACTGATCGAACTCATCCAATCCGCCACATAGCGCACCATGATAATCGGCAGGTCACCATACACATAGAAGCCATGTCCGACATTTTGCGGATTCAGGGTGGATGTATCCGTATTGAAATAATCCGGCAGGCTCTGAACAGGCGAGGTGTCCGTCTCGACCATGGTCAGGAAGCGTTCGTCCGGGTGCAGGTGCTGGTTCTGGTCCCAGTTGAGGCCCACCAGGCGGAACCAGGCTGCCACAAGCAGCACCAGCACAAACAGGATGTCATAGATACGAGCGTGAGAGTTTTTCATAAGTTATGGGGTTACCGTTTGAGAATCAGGCACAGTGTAAATCCAGAAATCTTTGCCTTCCAGCGGCGCATCGAAGACGCCAAGCAGGCCATTGGGATATAGCTGGCGCAGGACATTCAGGGTCTCGACGTCTGAGTCTGAATTGTCTGGAGCGTCACCTTTTTTGAAAATAAAGAGTTTCGCGCCTTGAATGCTTACCGTCTCGGCCAACTGGTCGCGATTGATCGCCTGGTCTTTCGTCGGCAAGCCGGATTGAATGCCCGTGATACGTGTATCAACCCAGTATGGGAAAGGCACCACCCAGGCGTTATCGGGCGGGTTGCCTTCCGCGATAAACCCACGGATGATCCTGCCCATATCAGAACTGTTCCACGCCGCGGCCCTGAACTGTTTATCGAACTGGTTGAAGACCAGGTCGTAGCTCTGGATTGCGGACATCCCCAAAAGGAAAATGACCGCGCCCAGGGCAAACTTCGGCAGCATACTTCTGGAGCGCCCCCCCCCGAAAGCGGTATACAGGCCATCCAGTGCCATGGCAGCGACGATGAAAACCACCACCAGCGCGCCGCCAGTACGGTTAAGCGACGGGTTTTCTGAGGGGAATGCCAGCGACAAAATGGACGGCATCAGCAGCAACGGCACAGATACGATCAGGAAAATATCCTGCCACCTGCGCTGGCGCAGATAACGCACCAATACCAGAAGATAACCAAAAGTAAACAAGACGGCCGCAACGATATCCAATGCCGGGCGGTGCGTGACCGAATGTACCCAGGTATCTCCGTCATCCCACTGGAACATCGTCATGGCGTTGAGTGTATTGCTCAAGAAAATACATACCCCTGCTCCCGTATTTCCTGGCAGGGGGCACCAGGCTGGAGTTGGCAGCGGATGTTCTGCGTCTGTCAGGCGCGTCAGCGCGCGTTCAGAGATCATATTTGGATGTTCAATAGCATAACGGAAGAGCGGCAGGAAGACCAAAAATGATGTCACCACCAGAATGGCCAGCATCATTAATACCTGTTTGCGTTTGCCCTCAGACGGTTTATGCAGTATGTACAACCCCACCGCCGCGACAACCACGAACGGCACAAAACGGAACGGGCTGTAGCCGTTCAGACCCAGGCCCAGAAACAGACCAGCGAGGATGAAATCGTTGCGTTTCTGCGTGCGCAGGCCGCGTATAAGATAATACAATACCGGCGCAGCGAAAGCCGGATAGAGCGGGAAGCGCAGCCCAATGCGGCTAATGGTGTTGGGCCAGTAGGCCACGCCTGCCAGGATCAACGCAAACAACGCCACACGTTTTCCGCCAAGCTCTTTGCCGAGCAAGTAGATATAGGGCAGTGTCAGCAAACCTATCAGCGCCGTCCCAATTTTCAAGCTGATGAAGGTCAGCCCTGTGTTAAGCAAATAAGCGAGCAGTGCAGTCCAGTAGAACTGGATGAACTCACGCCCGGTGTTGCGCTCAAAGAAGACATGCGTGTGGCCCTGGGTAATGTCATACACATCGAGCAGTTTCTCGGCGTGGTCGCTGAACGGTTCGGCCGGAACGCCATCCAGACGGTAGAAACGAAAGAAAATGACAAGGGCAGAAACGGCCAGGATCAGGAGAGTCCAGCGAGTGAGATTGATCTGCCAGGAATCGTGGGCGAAGAAAGCCCGGATATGCTGCGCGGGGGTAACAGATGAATTCGGATCGCGCAGCCATATAATTGCCAGCGCGACCAGTAGTGGCAGCAGGCCAAACAGATAAATGTTCCCCCCAAACCCCAGTGCGCCATTAAAGGCCAGGATAAGTAATAAAATCGCATCCCACCATTTCGTTATCACGCCTGGGGATGAAAACGGCTGCGGTGCTTTCGGAGTAGTCTCTTCCCCTTCAGCCGATACAACCAGTTGTTGTGTTCGATGCAGCCACAAGCCACGCATGAACAAGGCCAGTCCTGCCAGCCAGAACGTAACATTCAGAGGTGTGAAAAGGTTTTCGCTGAAGAAGGGGAACACGGGCGGATGATTATCCGGAGAGACAATAAAATTAAATGGATCGGGCCCAAAAATGAGGAAAGTAATAAAAGCCAGCACCAACGCCGCGATGATCCAGCGGCGGCCCGCGGTCTGGGGATCCGTTTCGGGCTGATCTTCAGGCAAGGAGGGCAGAGAGAATTCTTTGATGAAGTACGCCCATATCAAAAAAAGTCCGGCAAGGATATAAAAAAACAATCCGATGTAGAGAGCTTGCTGCGAATTAGTAATACGCAGGGAATTCGAGGCGGTATTACCAGACGAAAATGGTACTGGATCAAGCGTGAACTGGGCAAACAACGCCAGTGCCAGGGCCAGGAAGGTGCGCCAGGGCAGCTTTTGCTGCTCCCTGACGGCAGGTTCACCCGGACGCTCAAGCGAAGTGACAGCAGGCGGCTGTTCATCGCCCTGGCTGCCAGTCTCGAGGGTGGGATAGTCAAGCTTATTTTTACTCCAGGGGAGCCTGGATTTTAAATAATCAAGGACGCTCGGCTCTTTCATAACGTATCTTCTCTCTCCTTTGGCAATATCCTTATTGACACTTACATACTGCTAGTGCCCGGCAAACATAAGAATGCAGGGTAAAGGTCCCTTACCCTACGTCCTTAGAAAGTCCGGGTACCACGGAGCAAATATCACCCGGTCGATTGTATCAAACTCACCAGCAATATAAAAAGTGCGTGCAGCTATTTTCTCATCAATTTTTCGAATAGTTTTTCGTATTCCGCCGCGATACTATCCGGGTCGTAAGAGCGCGCAATTTCGGCCGGATCGCGGCGGTATTTCTGCGGTTCCGCCAACACTTGCAGGATGCCTTCGGCCAGCGCATCCGAGTCTCCGATCGGTGTAACCTTGCCCATGCCGGTCATCTGCACCGGGCGGCGTACACCCGGTAGCGCGGACGCTACGCACGGGACGTTGTTCAACATCGCTTCGATCTGCACCAATCCAAAAGCCTCGGTGGAGTTCAGGCTCGAGACGACCAATACATCCAGGTTCGGGTAATAAGCAGCCATCTCAATCGGGTTGAGCACACCCAGGAATTTCCAATGGCCAGTCTTTTCATATTCACGAATGCGCGGCATCAAACGCTCGGCATAGGCCTTCTCGCCCAGGACATTTTCGTAATGGCCCGCGAATAAGACTTGCGCCTTTGGGTATTTCTCCAGGATTTTGGGCATCGCGTCCAGCAGGACCTGCACACCCTTTTCGGCGGCAAAGCGCGCGGCCATACCAATCACCGGCCGGCGTTCCGCCGTCTGGTGCGCCGCGGCAAAAGCTTCGACAGCTCCCTTTTCGGGGGCCGGCAAAACTACAGGAGGTAGAATTGGGGTCAGTTTGTTTTTATAACGGGAAAGGAAGGGGGAGTTATCGGCATAATCCTGGGTATAGGTCACAATGTGATTGGCGAGCATGGCGGCCATATGATTCTGGAAATGCACCACGCTGTTGACCATGCGGTTGAACAGGCCGGGCGGCAGGAGCAGGTCGCAGTGATAGGTCAGAATGGCTTGTTTCCCCAGCAGGCGCGCGCGCGCCGCAAAACCGGGCGCGTCGAACTGCGGCAGGTGTAGCTGGACAATATCATTCTCCGCAACATATTTCCAGGCCAGAAAACCCAGGGTCGGCATGATGACGCCCTTGCTGATGCGCAGGGCAACCGGTGCGCGCACGATACGTACGCCGTTGCGGGTTTCCTCGAGCGGGGTAGACGGGTCGAAACGCGATGTCAGCACGGTAACTTGATGGCCGCGTTTGACAAACGCCTCCGCCAGCCGTTCGGAATAGATGGTCAGGCCGGAAGTGTGCGGACGGTAGTAAGTAAGGACGGTTAAGATTCGCATGGATGGAAGACTCTATTGTGCAATGGTGTAATCCAATAATTGAATGGGCGCCCAGCCGGTCTGGTTTTTGATCTCCACCAGCAGCCACGTGCCAGACGAATCGATGCCCAGCACCTTGCCTGAATCGCCGGGCTGGACTTCCCCGGCAATGGCGGCCGTATGCTCGGGACGGCTACGCAGGAAGACCCCTTTGGCTCCCTGCAGCTGCAGAATTGTAACCGAACCAGCAGTCGGGGTGGAAAGACTCTGGTCGGGGGTGGCAAAAACAATCGTAGCTGTCGGTCCGTCTGCAGCAGTATCCTGGGAGACTGCGCAGGAACTCAGCCAGAGCAGCAGGGTGATACTAAACAAAACAATAGGTTTTCTCAGCATTGCGTTGCACCTAGAACAGATTTTTTACATTCGCGCATAAAACAATTTTTTAGCATCCTGATGAAGCGTAAGCATCTATTTTATGCCGGTTCTTGAAAACGAGCAGAAGCAATTCGTGCTCATTTCCTCGTCAGCGCCGGGAAAGGTTAGAACAAGTCTTTGTTCGCACTAACCCATTCGAACAACTCTCTAACGCCTTTTTCAACGCTATACTTTGGCTTCCAGCCCAGCACCTGCCCGGCCTTGCGGATGTCGGCCACGAAGACTTTCTGGTCGCCCGGGCGCCAGTCGCCGTGCCCGACGGGGATGGGCCGGCCAAAGAGTTTTTCCAGCATCGGGCCGAACTCGGCCCAGACGGAGAGTACGTTTTCCGGCCCGCCGCCCAGGTTGAAGACTTCGCCCTTAACCTTGTCGATATTCTTAACGGCAGCGTCGTAGGCATCGAGCAAATCGTAGACGTACAATAAATCACGCACCTGTTTGCCGTCGCCATAGATCGACATGGGCTTGCCGGAGGTTACCGCGATGATGAACCAGGCCACCCAGCCCTGGTCCTCCACGCCAAACTGGCGCGGGCCGTAGATGCAACTCTGGCGCATGACAACGGTCGGCAGGTCATAGATGCGCGCGTAGTCGCGCACGTACTGGTCGCCGGTGCCTTTTGAGCAACCATATGGCGAGTGGAAATCCAGCGGCTGGGTCTCGGGCGCGCCGAAGGGCAGGTCCTTATAGCGCCAGCGTGTGGCATCTTCGACGACTTCCACGTCATCCATGCCGCCGTAGACTTTATTCGTGGAAGCATAGATCAGGATAGGGTTGCGCCCCGAGAGGCGCGCCGCTTCGACGACGTTGAACGTGCCCTGGGCATTGATCTCGAAATCCTCGCGCGGGTCGGTCACCGAGGTGGTCACCGCCACCTGTGCAGCCAGGTGCACGATCACATCCGCGCCCTTGGCGGTTTCAGAGAGCAGTGGAGCATTGCGCACATCGCCGTCCACCAGTTCGAAGGCATTTGCGCCAAAGGTTTCGTTCAGCCACTTGAGATTGCGTGGTGCCCCGGCGCGGGACAGGTTGTCGAAAACGGTGACTTTTTCGCCGCGCTCGAGCAGGCGGCTGACGTAGTTGGAGCCGATAAACCCGGCCCCGCCGGTGACGAGATAGTTTCGAGACATGCGGGCTCCTTACTGGTCCTTCTGAACAGATTGCCTGAATTGAATTAACTGCTGGTAAACGCCTGAGAGCGTCTGGCCTTCGGTCGAAAGCGCATAAATCCCCAGGACACCGGAAACAAGATAACCAAGCAAGTGCGCCGTGACCGCAGTCGCGAGTGACCTGGCCGGGTCGGATGTAACCAAGGTCAGTGCGCCGCCCATCACGCCCTCATAGATACCCACCCCGCCGGGCAGTGCAGGCGCCGCACCGCCAAAAGCCGCTGCACCCAACCCGAACATGGCCCAGACGATCTGCGCATTCGGGAAAAAGGCCAGCAGGATCACCTGGAACTGCACAATGGCCATGGCCCAGTTGATCGTCATTAACACCAGTACGCGCAAAAAGAGCCAGCCATCCGTCAAGATAGCCAGCCCTTCGAAGAACGACTTGAGAAGACTGCCGCCAAAGCGCTGCAACACAGGCCAGCGCACGCTGACTTTATCAAATGTTGCCAGCGCCCAATCATGGTTGCGCGCCAACAAATACAGGGCCGCTAAGCCAATCACCACCAAGCCGCTGGCAACGTAGGCACTCCGCTTGAGCCATTCAGGCGCGTCTACCACAAACGGGACCGCACTTAAAAGAACGACCGCCGAGAAAGCCAGGTCGAGCACACGCTCGATGACGATCGTCGGCAGGACTTCCATAAAGGTCAGGTCGGCTTTGCGGCTCAATAAAAATGCGCGCCCGAGTTCGCCCAGGCGCAGTGGCAGAAAGTTATTCAACAGGTAGCCTTCGTTGAGTGTCAGGAACACCTGCCAGAGGGAGGCCTTCTCGCGCAGCAGCGTGCGCCAGACCACGGCGCGCATCGACAGCCAGGTTACCGCCACGATGATGCTCACTAGCACCCAACGTACGTCGGCCTGGCGAAGAGCATCGGCCAGTTGGCGCAGGTCAACGAAATAAAGGATCAGGGCAATAAAGATTGCGCTGATGATCAGACCGGGTAGCCAGCTTTTGGCATTTTTGAGCATTTGGGCCATGATTTCCGTCCACGACGGATAAGGCCTAACGTCTAAAGTCTAACGTCTAAGACCTTCCTATCCTTCCTCAAGTTTGAGCACTGCCATAAAAGCTTCCTGCGGGATTTCGACATTCCCAACCATCTTAAGCCTGCGCTTGCCTTTTTTCTGTTTCTCGAGAAGTTTCTTCTTACGGGTAATATCGCCGCCATAGCACTTCGCCAGCACATCCTTGCGCACGGCGCGCACATTGGCGCGGCTGATGATGCGCCCGCCCGCCGAAGCCTGGATGGCCACCTCGAACATCTGGCGCGGGATGATATCCTTCAGCTTGGTAATGAGCATCTGCCCTTTGTGATAGGCATCTTTCTCATGCACGATCGCGGCCAGCGCATCCACCGGTTCGCCGTTGACCAGGATCTCAAGCTTCTGTAATGCGTCTGCGCGGTACTCGCCGAACTGGTAATCCAGCGAGGCATAACCCTTGGTGCGCGATTTCAATTCGTCGAAAAAGTCCACGATCAGTTCGGCCAGCGGGATCTCGAAATCGAGCTGCACGCGGTGCGGTGCGGGATATTCCTGTTTCTTGAAAATACCCCGGCGCCGGATGGACAGGTCCATGATCGCGCCGAAATAATCGGTGGGCGTGATAACCTGGATATTCATCCACGGTTCGCGGATCTCGGTGACCTGGCCCTCGTCCGGCAGCTGCGCCGGGGAATCGATCAGCAGGGCCTCACCGTCCAGCATGACAACCTCGTACTCCACCGACGGGGCGGTGAAGAGCACGTCCAGGTTGTATTCCCGTTCCAGGCGCTCCTGGATGATCTCCATATGGAACAGCCCCAGGAACCCCGCGCGGAAACCAAACCCGATGGCCTGCGAAGTCTCAGGTTGGTACGACAAGGCAGCGTCGTTGAGCTGCAACTTTTCGAGCGCCTCGCGTAGGTCGGAATAATCCTCGGCGTCCACCGGGTAGATCCCGGCGAAGACCATCGGTTTGGGCAGGCGGAAACCGGGCAGCGGCGCCGGGGCCGGGTTCGCCACGGTGGTGATGGTATCACCCACCCGTGCGTCGTGGACCGTTTTCAAGCCGGTTGCCACGTAGCCCACTTCACCGGCATTCAAGCGGCTGACAGGTTTCATCGTGGGAGCGAAGATGCCCACTTCAATGGGCTTGACTTCAATTTTAGTAGCAAACAGACGGATAACGTCACCCGCCGTCAGCGAGCCTTCGACCACGCGCACATGGCAGATTACGCCTTTATATGAGTCGTAGTGTGAGTCGAAAATGAGCGCGCGTGGCTGGGCCGAGTCGCTGCCCTTTGGCGGCGGAACCTTGTGGACGACCGCTTCCAGTACCTCGGCCACACCGATGCCTTCCTTGGCCGAAATGCGTAGTACATCTTCAGCTTTGCCGCCAATCAACGCGGCAATGTCTTCCGCCACTTCATCGGGGCGGGCCGAGGGCAGGTCGATCTTATTGATAACGGGAATAATTTCCAGGTTGGCATCCAACGCCGAATACAGGTTGGCGAGCGTCTGGGCTTCGATGCCCTGCGTGGCGTCAACGACAAGGATCGCGCCCTCACAAGCCAGGAGGGCGCGCGAAACTTCGTAGCCGAAATCGACGTGACCGGGCGTATCGATCAGGTTCAGCTCATAATCCCTGCCGTCGCCGGCCGTATATTTCATACGGACGGCCGAGGCCTTGATCGTCACGCCCTTCTCGCGTTCGAGGTCCATGCTGTCGAGCACCTGCTCGGTCATATCACGGTCAGAGATGGTGCCCGTGATCTGGAGCAGGCGGTCGGCCAGTGTGGACTTGCCGTGGTCTACGTGAGCAATAATACAAAAATTGCGAATATGTTCAGACATAGGTTTAAGCTGGGAAAGTATACCCGATTTTATTCACAGCGTATCGATCATATATTGATTAACACGCCAACGCGGAGAAACCTTCATTACTGGTTTCTCCGCGTTGTAGTCTGTCATGCTGCCTGTCCCGGCAGATCAGGCCAGGGAGGCCCGTTCTGAGCAAAGGCGCGTTCTTTGCACCGTAGTCGAAGAACAGCTACCGACACTTGCCCACCCATAGGGGGCCGTTGGCTCCAGGGGGCCTTCGGCTCTACCTGCGCATGCAGCGCAGCTGCAAGTGCAGGTGAGAATCTCCGTTTACACCCAACAGTTATTCACAGGTACTTGAAACTCTTTGGGCTGACGCCCTCAGAGTGACAGAATGCCATACACGCTTTGGGATTATTCTGCCGGGGTCGTACAGGCCAACTGTGCCTCGAGCAGCAAACGCGTTTTTGAGTAACCTGCCTGGTCAGGCGCTTTTGCTCCAAGCCTGTTCCAGACCAGGCAGACTGCATCGCGTGTTTTTTTCAGGCCTTTATACGACTCAAGGCTTAACTTCAACGTATTATCCCAATCGCCGGTCATGCCATAGGCTTCAATGAAAGGCATGTTCTCGTAGCCGATCAGCGGCGAAAAACGCCGCCGATCGGCTTCTCTCTTCAGCTTTACTACCTGCTGCCAGTCGCCCATTTGGCGGGCGAGATCAGCTTTCTCGTAAAAGTAACACCAGGTGTTACTCGGTTCGGGACCAAAGATATACGCCGGGGGCAGCGGCCCCTCCGGTAGGATCAAGCCAGGGTTGGAGAAACGAGCCACTTGACGATACTCGTCGGGGATTTCGGACGTATGCAATTCGTCCCGGCCGAGCACCTTCACACAACGCGCAACGTCCAGGTTGCTTGTGTCGTAATAAATGCCCAGTGTATTCTGCGGCTTAATCAGGAACTGAACGTGCGCAAACTGGTCGGCGTAATTCAACTTGCCAGACAGGAAGTTCGCCAGATTATCAGGGATGGGCGTCTTGTAATAATTTATGTACCAGATCGACGCGGGGGCCTGGTATTGCCCGTAGAGATTATTATAGGCAAAGATGCCGGGATAGTTGTTGGCAGTAGTCGAAATGGCTCCGTCTCCAACCAGCACGGTGCCGTCTTTGAGTGCGGGCGCGCGCCAATAGGTCTGCCAATAGGTGCGCGTCTGGCGCACCCAGTCCCAGCGATAGTCGTTGGCAACGCGCATCTGAAATGCTACAGCCAGCCCGACCAACAGACTGGAAACCAGCAGATCGCGCCGCCGCCGCGGGTCGCCGAAAAACCGCGCCAGCGCGACGAGCAGGATACTGGCCCCGAACATGCTGGGCAGCGCAAAGCGGTCGCCAAAATGGCCGGGCATGATGATATGACGAGTCACAAACCAGGCGGGGATAAAGCCGACGATAACGGCAAGCAGGCCCAGGCCCAGGGCCTGGGATTGGAATGAGCCGCCTTCCTGATAAGAATCATCCTGCCGCAAACGCGGTAAAGAGAAGGCCAATCCGACTGTCACCAACAGCGCAACAGCCAGCGTAAAAAAATTATAAGGCTGGCCCCAATCGATCAAACCCGGTTGAACCGTGGCTTGCCAGGTATTTATAATCACCTGGGCGATATCCTGCAAAACATAGCTGGACTGATCGAGCAGCGTGCCGGTGGGGTCAGCACGAAACAGGCTGGGGAAAGTTTTATACTCATACGTGGCGAAGCCACCGCCGAAGATCCCCAGCCGCCAAAGGAGGTAAATGCTCAGGACAAGAAGGTAAGGTAGCCAGTGCAGCAGGGCCTTTTTCGCCTTTTGCAGGTTATTCGAACCCGGCTGCAAGTAGAACAAGACCAGCGGACGGATCAATTCCAGCCCGAAAAAATATTCCACAATTGCAAGGTGAAAACCCTGGGCGAGCAAAGCAAGGATAGTCAGCCACCAGAAACGATGTTTATCCCGTGCTGCCGCAATCATCAGCCCCAAAGAGATAAAAAAGATGGCATAAGTGAAAAACTGCAGGCTGTACACCACCGAAATGGATTGTTGGGTAAAAGCAGGATAGACGCTGAAAAGCAGCGCCATGAAAGTTATCGAGATGCGTTGACCCGGCCAGAGGCTGTTTAGCGCCCACCACATACATAAAACGCCACCCCAGCGCAGGAGAAGAATATAAATGTGCCAGCGCAAGGGCGAATCAGCGGAGAACAGAAAACCGGGCAGAAATGCCAGCACGCCGAGCTGGCGTGTGTTACCATAGTAAATCGTGCTGAACACCCCAAGTGTCTGGTAACGATAGATATAGGCCCAGTCGTCCCAGTAGAAACCAAGCCTATGGATTTGCCAACCATAGGCCAGTAACATGACGAGCAAGATCAGGAACGGCAGTGCACACCGGCTGATGGCTTTCTTATAAGATTCCGTCTGGAAGAACTCTCTCATTTTGCATCTGACGCATACGAATACAGCAAGCCGATCTGCGTCCTATAACCTCTTGAAAAAAGAATGTAGATGGTTCAACACCTGTTTCCACTCGATCTCTGCATCCAGTTTGCGGTGAATCTCGGCGTTACGCTGGCGCATGATCTCGACCACACGCTCGTCTTCGCCAGCATCCAGCCAGAAACCGTGCTTTTCGATGCAATAATCGAGTTTGAGATCGTACAAACGATATTCGAATTCCTGCAAATGAGATGCACAATGCGGACAAAGGAACTCGGTTGGCACCTGGCGATGGATCAGCGAACCTTTATGCTGATCGTCGTCAAAGGCAACATCCTCCAACCGGTCGAGCTCATCCAGGTCCAGCCACATGCCACGGCAGTTGGGACAGTAGTCCACTTCGATCATACCCTTGTAATATTTTTTGGTCAACGCGAATGCACATTTTGGACAGTTCATACTGTCACTCCTTGTACCCGAAATTTCAAACTGGTGCAGGGCGCAAGACCCCTGACATGAATCATATAAAACCTACATTCTTATGTTCGCCGGGCACTCGTACCCGAAATTTCAAACTGGTGCAGGGCGCAAGACCCCTGATATGAATCATATAAAACCTACATTCTTATGTTCGCCGGGCACTCGTACCCGAAATTTCAAACTGGTGCAGGGCGCAAGACCCCTGATATGAATCACTCACCTTACACAGCCACGCTCAAAGGCGGGCTGTGCCCGCCGTGTTTGGCAAGGAAAATCGCAGGGGCACAGCCTCTCTGGTAGCAAAAAGTGCGTAAGATGAAGGCGCACGATCTCCAAAGCAGCCATATTCAGCCTGCATTCTTATCCTGGCCGGGCGCTCGCATGACTTCATCGATCAGTGTCTCTGAAGAAGCGCCTTGCAAACCCGGGACAAGCCAGGTCAGGAATTCGATATTGCCCTTGGGACCAAGAAGCGGGGAACGGACCAGGCCTTTGACCTCGAAACCTTGCGCCTGAACGAAAGCCAGCACGTCAACCAGCACCCTGCGGTGGATGGCGGGGTCGCGCACCACACCGTCGCCGCGCGCCACATCCTTGCGCCCGGCTTCGAACTGGGGCTTGATTAAGGTGATGATTTTCCCCTCACTCCCAACCCCTCTCCCGCCGGGAGAGGGGCGAAGAGGTGAGGGAGTCAACCAGTTCTTGATTACTGGCAGCAGGATTTTCAACGATATAAAAGAAGCGTCACACGTCACCAACTGCACCGGTTCCGGCAGGGACTCGACATGGCGGGCATTGGTCTCTTCCATAACGACCACGCGCGGGTCGTTGCGCAGTTTCCAGTGCAGAATGCCCTTGCCCACGTCGATGGCGTAAACTTTGGCGGCGCCATGCTGCAGCAGGCAGTCGGTAAAACCCCCGGTCGAAGCGCCCACATCCGCACAGGTGAGACCGGCAGGGTCGATGGAAAATGCCTCCAGCGCCGCGAGCAGCTTTTCGCCGCCGCGTGAGACGAAGCGTGGACCGGAATCCAGGGTCACTTCCACATCCGGCGCAACACCAGCCGAGACGCGGTCGAGCATCTGCCCGTTGACGCGCACCTGCCCGGCCATGATGATGGCCTGGGCTTTGGAACGGCTTTCGGCCAGGCCGCGCTCGACGAGCAGAAGATCAAGACGAATTTTGGGCATCGCTTTTATTGTACCGCTTTCGAGTAAAATATCTTTATGCTGACAGCCTTGTTAAAAACCATGCGCCCGCGCCAGTGGTCGAAAAACGCCTTCGTCTTTTTTGCACTGGTGTTCGATAAACAACTCTTCCACCTGGAAGCCTTCATACGCACACTGGGCGGGTTCGCCCTGTTCTGCATCATCTCCAGCGTGGTCTACATAATCAACGACATCAGCGACATCGCAGCCGACCGCCAGCACCCGCACAAGAAGGACCGTCCGCTACCCTCCGGCCAGCTGCCCGTCAACGTTGCCTGGCTGACAGCCATCGGGCTGACGGTGGTCACTTTGCCTCTGGCCTACTGGCTCTCGCCAGGCTTTGCCAGCGTGCTGGCGGTCTACCTGTTGATAAACCTGGCCTATTCGAAATGGCTCAAACACATTCCGATCGTGGATGTGTTCATCATTGCTGCCGGGTTTGTGCTGCGCGTCGAAGCTGGCGTCACGCTGATCGTAGTTGAACGCTTCTCCCCCTGGCTGTACGTCGTCACCACCCTGGGCTCGCTCTATCTGGGTTTTGGCAAGCGCCGCGCCGAGTTGGCTCTGCTGGCGCAGGGCGCAGGCTCGCACCGCAAGGTGCTCGAAGGCTATACCATCCCGCTGATCGACCAGTACATCACCATCGTCTCGGCGGCAACCATCGTTTCGTATTCGTTCTACACCTTCTCGGCCGTCAACCTGCCGGCCAACCACAGCATGATGCTGACCATCCCGTTCTTCGTTTACATCATCTTCCGCTACTTGTATCTCGTGCAAATGACCAACCAGACTGGCGCGCCGGAAGAGGTGCTGCTGACCGACCGGCCGGTGCAAATCGCAATCGGCCTGATGGGCCTGACGGTGCTGGCCGCATTCTATCTCCAATGACCACTGCTTCCGCGCCCGGCAAGGTCATCCTGTTCGGTGAACATGCAGTGGTCTATGGCCGCCCGGCGCTGGCCGTGCCGGTCACACAGGTCCATACGCAGGTCGAGGTGACCGATTCGCTCCGCGCCGGGATCCGGGTCGAGGCCCCGGACGTCTCGCTGCACGCCGAACTGCGCACGCTGGCGCTTACTCACCCGCTGCGCAGCGTGGTCGAAAACCTTTTCCAGTCTCTGAGCATCTCTGCCCTGCCATACTTGAACATCAGAATTACTTCGACCATCCCGGTCGCTTCGGGGCTGGGCTCCGGCGCGGCGGTTTCGGTTGCCATGATCCGGGCTCTATCCGCCCATTATGGCCATACGCTCAATAACGAGCAGGTCAATGCGCTGGCCTACGAGATCGAAAAATTGCACCATGGCACACCCTCGGGCATCGACAACACCGTCATCACCTACACCCGTCCGGTCTACTTCGTGCGTGGACAGCTGCTGGAGACCTTCCAGCCTGGCGCACCTTTTACAATCGTGATCGCGGATACCGGCGTTCCTGCGCCGACGAAAGAATCCGTCGGGGATGTGCGCAAACTCTGGGAAGCGGACAAGAAACGCTGGGAGAAAATCTTCACCAAGGTGGAGAAAATCACCCGGCAGGCCACACAAGCCATCGAAACGGGCAAGACCGGCAACCTGGGCGCGCTCATGGACGAGAACCATGCCCTGCTGCAGGGCATGACCGTCTCCTCGCCGGAGCTCGACAGGTTGGTCTTGATGGCGCGCGCTGCCGGCGCAGAGGGGGCCAAACTATCGGGAGGCGGCAGAGGCGGGAACATGATCGCGCTGGTAAAGCCTGAAAGGGCGGAACAAGTTGTCTCCGCGCTGACGGCCGCCGGGGCGAAGCGGGTGCTGGTCACGGTAGTCGAAACTTAAGGAGCTCACCTTGCGCACTTACAGAGTTTTAAACCCAAAGAGCTTTAACTATGAAGGGCACGAAGTGGCACACGCGCCCACCCACAGGGGGCCGTTGGCTCCAGAGGGCCTTCGGCTCTACCTGCTGTCGGTGCAGGCAAAGAAGATCAAATTCTTTTATTTTTAGAACACCGTCACCCTTCGACACGGTGAGCGAAAGACGAACTGTCAGGGCATCGCCTGCCCCGCGCAGTTCGCCCCGCAAAAAATGTGGGACAGGCGGGTCGGTGCCAGAGAAAAGGCGCGAGGTTTTTGAGATTTCCGTCGCCGTGGCGCCGTGGCGACACTTCGTGCTCCTTCGTGTACTTCGTGGTGAATGGTTTTTTTCTTTTTCACCGCTCTGCGTAAGGTGAGTTAAGGAGTTCTGATGAAAACAATCGGCATGATCGGCGGAATGAGCTGGGAATCATCTGTTGAATATTACCGTATCATCAATGAAACCATCCGGGACAGACTGGGTGGCGTACACTCTGCAAAAAGCGTCCTGGTTTCGGTCGACTTTGCAGAGATCGAAGCGCTGCAGAAACAGGGTCGCTGGGAGGAAGCAACGCAAGCCATGGTCGCGGCGGCCCGGCAGGTGGAAGCCGGCGGTGCAGATTGTGTGCTGATCTGTGCCAACACGATGCATAAAATGGCCGCTGAAGTGCAGGCAAGCATCCGGATCCCGCTCTTGCATATTATCGATGCCACTGCGGAGGTGGTCAAAGCCGCAGGCCTGCACAAGCTGGGCCTGTTGGGTACGCGCTATACAATGGAAGAGGATTTTTACCGCGGCCGATTGATCGAAAAGCATGGCCTGCAGGTCGTGACCCCGAATGCCGATGACCGGACGATCATTCATAACGTCATTTATGAAGAGCTGGTGGCCGGGAAGATCGACCCGGCATCGAAAGCCGAATACCTGCGCATCATGGACGGCCTGGCACAACAAGGCGTTGAAGGAATTATTCTAGGTTGTACGGAGATCGGCATGCTCGTGAAACAAGCCGACAGCCCGCTGCCACTGTTCGATACAGCCCGCCTGCATGCCCTGGCAGCCGTAAAGTATGCGCTGGAAGGATGAAACGCCACGAAATTCCAAGCCACTGCCCGGCGCGCAAATGCTTTCATTTTTTTCCATCTTGAGAAACACTCCATCTTCAATAATATTTGCAATTCGGGGTGCCGGCAGGGCGGTATTTCCGGTTGTTTTCCTTTCCCCAATCCAAACTTTTATAGTACTAACGGTCTACTAAATTGAAAGTCATATTCGCCGGATAGTGATGTAGAATGTTAAAAGTGATTGGGACAGATACGATAGATCCCCACCCCTTTTAGAATAAATGACCAGGGAGGTGAAGAGACCCAAATAAACCAACCCCTTAAACCCAAGTTTTTTGTAAGTGTGACAATTTCGTGGAGGAAGTATGTATACAAGTAATTTGCAACACATTCAACCCAGGAGACCTAAAATGCATAAGAAAATCAATCCCATCTTGATCGTTGTTACGGTCCTGATGCTTGTCGTTGGCGCCGCGGTCACACGCCCCGCCCTCGCTCAAGAAGGGACTACAGATCCCAACACGCCGGTGTCGAACATCGGCGGCCTTCTTCCCATGCCGGAAGCGGCCAGCGTCAGCGCGGTCGCACCCACCCGGGGCACCGGCAGGTTGGCTCCCACCTCAGAGCAGGCGATTAACCCCGAGTATCTGAACGCCGCTGCGATGGAATCTGCCATCCCAGAATCCGTGATTGGCGCGGACGGGCGCATAAGGATCAACCCGACGACTTCCTACCCCAGCCGGGCAATCGCCTGGTTGTACGTCACCTGGGCAGATAATTCGGCCGGGACCTGCACCGGTTGGTTCATTGGTGTGCGCACCGTAGTCACCGCCGGGCACTGTGTTTTCAACACCACTGCCGGGCCCGCTTACGGATGGGCCGCAAGCATCACGGTCTATCCCGGCCGCAACGCAGCATTATCGCCTTACGGCTCGACGACCGCCCACCGGCTTTTCTCCGTGAGCGGCTGGACCGGTTCTACCGGGAACCCCACCTATGATTATGGCGCCATCCAGACGAATATCGCCAAGGGCAGTACCACCGGAACTTTCGGCTTCCGCTGGCAATCCAGCAACTCGTTCCCCGGCACCTTTACGGTGCGGGGCTACCCGGGCGACAAACCCTCCGGCACGATGTGGACGATGAGCGGGCTGATCACTGCTGTGGCTACCTCGCGCATGTGGTACAGCATGGATACGTTCGGCGGGCAGAGCGGCTCACCCCTTTATCAGGTCTACAATTCCGTGTGTTGCTATGGAGTCGGCGTGCACACCTACGGAACCAGCGTCAGCCCGTATTTTGGAAACAGCGCCACGCGCATCCGGCAGGCGGTTTTCAATAACTTCATCTACTGGAGAGGTATTGCCTACCCGTAGGCATTAACCACTATTCCGACCCTGCCCGCTAAGATTAGCGGGCAGGGTTTCTTTTCCCCAAAAAGGTTGGTGGATATGTGGCAAACGCCCATTTTGAAAACGAGCCTGACGGCAAGTGTGCTAACGCTGGTCATCCTGCTGTCAGGGTGCGCCGCGCCAGAGGATCAATCCGTCAGCAGCGATCAAATCACACCCACCGGCGCGAGCACCAGCGCAAGCGCAGCGCTGACGCAGGTAAAGGGAAAAGTGACCGACGCGGCCGGTAATCCGATCGTTGCAGCCGGGGTGGCAGTCACAAAGAGTTCCACCGGCGTGCCTGAGATACTCGTGCTGAGCAATGAAAAAGGCGAGTATGTCTGGGAGCTTCCGGCAGGAGAATTCACGTTAACTGCCCACCTGGATGGTTACGCGGACGAGAGCAAAGACATCGCGCTCAAGGAAGGCCAAACGCTGGAACTCAACTTCCAATTGGAAAAGCAGCCCTGAGCGTGACCTGAGCAAGGAAGACATTCGAGACACAGCCAGGAGAATGACCCGCCCTGGTTTTGGTCTCGCCCGGGTCCGACCGGGCAAATACATGGCCGTAATCATCAAATCTGCCACGCACCTTTTTATCATAGGTGCGTGGCACGTCTTTTTGCGTGTTATTGCCCCGCCTGTCCCACGTAGTTTGTGGGGCGCAGTTCACCCATCATAGAGCGCGGGGAAGGCGGCAGGTGTGTATCGAGCGGCCGCATTTCCACTTTTTTAAAAGGTTTTGGAAGATCGGGGGTGTGCACGCAAACCATGTCAGGCGCACTGAAGACGGCAGCTTGAGAAAAATCGAGTCATTCGGAATCAGCTTGGTTAAATCTTTTCGGACACGGATTTCACGGAAAACACGGATAAACTATAGCTTTTTTTAAGTTTGCTCCGTGAAATCCGTGTCGTCCGTGTCCGAATCGCGGGAAATCCTAAAAAGCTCGAAATTCTCTTGACAACCTTTGCGTGCACACGATCGGGAAAAGCCTCTTGCCCCCGGCTAAAAATCGGGTACAATCTTTATATTCACCTGTAGATTTGCCTGGGGGTGCAAAGCAAGCCTGTTCCACAAACACACTCACTCCAAATCTTAACGGCCCATTTTCGCTAACGACATGTGCGTCTGTCGTTTTTCCGTGCTTGCTACTTACCCAACTTGACCGCACTTGAAGGGGTACCCCCCACGCGTCTGGTGTACGATTGGGCATAGTTTTATACAATCAATTACCGATCTTATTGATCTCGACAAACAAAAAGGATGGAATCAAAATGAACACACCCGTCGGCTTTACAAAAAAGTTTTGGATCAGTCTTGTCATTGTCTCCCTTTTATTTCAGTCCGTTTCGCCGGTCTTCGACGTGACAGCCAAATCCGCAGCGGCCGCACAGGCTGCGGCGGCAGATTCGAATACATCGGCGTCGAACTCGTTCGAAAATATGACGCTTGGTTCGCCGCAAGCGCCAGTCGAACAGGCGCCGGATTTTGCCGCGCAGGTCGCAGCCGAGGCCAAGGCACAGCCTGCCCCGACGGTTCCGTTACGATTGAAGGCCTCGGCGGTGCCTGCCATCTACCTGCCCGGCAAAGCATTAACGCTCAAATGGTTGGTGATCGGTTTCCAGCAGGCCGCAGGCAGCAGCGTGCAGCTTTCGATCCAGGCGCCGGCAGGCGTGACACCTGGCGACGCTGCACTAAAGGCCAGCATCAGCCCCGACGGGCTGTTAACCGTTCCGGTCAGCGACGTGGACGGTCAGGAACAGTGGACGGTGGGGAGTTCCGCACGCTTCCCACTCATCCTCACCCTATCCCTGCTGGTGGACGGTACCCAGGTCGACAGTAAATCGGTCATGGTCAATACCGGAAAGTTTGATCTCGGCGCCGGCGGTGGGAGCATCAATGCCCGTGGCGGCCAGGTTAAACTAAACGTGCCGGCCGCGGCCATCCGCGAGGCGCTCTCCTTCGACGTACGCGACCCCAGCCCCCAGCAGATGCCTCCCATCTCTCTGACGAGCTCTCCGGTAGAGATTGTGGCCGTCGGCAAAACCAGCGGGCAGGACGTCAAACAGTTCAGCCAGCCGATCAGCATTCAAATGCAGTACGACCCGCAGAAGATCTATAGGGGCACAGAAGATGCGTTGACACTCTACTACTACAATCCAGACCTGGCAGACTGGTTCCCGCTGCCGACCACAGTGGACACCGTCAACAAGACCCTCACGGCGCAGTCGGACCACCTGACCGTTTTCGACTACAAGGCCAACAACTGGCAGACGAACAGCCTGCCGACGGTCGATTCCTTCAAGGTGTCGGACTTCACCGGCGCGGCCACCTACAACCTGTCGCTCTGGACTCCGCCAGGCCCGGGCGGTATGCAGCCCAGCGTGAGCCTGAATTACAACAGCCAGGTTATCGACGAATCTTCGGCTTTCAGCCAGGCTTCGTGGGTGGGTATGAGCTGGTCGCTGGATACCGGCTCGATCAGCCGCAATATGCATGACAGTGACAGTGACGAGAGCGACGACACTTTTTCGATCTCGGTCAGCGGCATCAGCGGCCTGCTGCTGCCCATCAGCACCAGCTCCATTACGAATGGTACACGGACCATCTTCAAGACGGCAGACGATTCGTTTGCCAAAATACAGTTTGACAATATTACCGACGGCAGCGGATACGCTGCAAGCAATTGGACGGTGTGGGGCAAGGACGGCAAAAAATACGTTTTCAGCAACCGGGTCAATACGAATAAAACCCTGGCCTGTGGGAAGGACGGCGATATCTACCAACCGGCGCGAGGCGCCATTACGTGGAAGTGGGACCTGAGCTCCGTGACGGATACAACCAATACAGACCAGACCCCCATGACCTATACCTATACAAACGAACAAAAACTGGGCATCAACAACTGCAAGAATGAAATCGCCTCTTACCCGGATACCATCACTTATCCGAATGGAAAATATCGCGTGCGCTTCGAGCGCGATCTCGCCACGCGCACAGATTACCAGGTCTCCTGGACGGATTATCAATCGCGCAGCCTGTATGGCACGCAAAGGCTGAAAAACGCCTGGATCGAGTACAACCCCTCCGGCACCTGGACGTCCATCCGCCAGTACGAGTTAACCTATGCCGCCACTGCCGCAACCTCGATCTATCCCAATTTTGTCTGGAGCGGGACCGGGCATACGCTGACCCTGGTGGGAGTCCAGGAAAAAAACGGCAGCGCGACCTTGCCTGCCGTTTCGTTCAGCTATACCACAGACCACATGCACCTGGGCGACTTCAACAACGGGCAGGGTGGCAAGGTCCATGTGGATTATGAGCGCTGGAATTACTTCGATGACATAAACGATGATATGCGCTCGCTGCTGAACAATTTTGGAAACGATGAATGTAAGACCTCTGGCCAACCCCTCAATCTCACCAGTTGGACGGGAAATTCCGTATACTGCAGCGCGGGGCGCCTGATGGTGACGGGCACGGCCGAGCATAGCATGCCCGAGCACGTGGTCAAACCGGGCGCGCGCTTCCGCTATGCCGTCGATCTGACCCCATCCGGAGCAAATCACACCTGGGGTTTTACCGATACGACCACCAACCAGTCCCAAACCCTGACGACCTCTGCTGCAGACCCGGGCATGGATAAATCCTTCGAGATGCCGGGGGACTACAACCCATCGACCACCAAGCTGATCCTGACCTGTCCCAGCCAATGTACGGTCAGCAAGATCCAGTTCGCAGTCATGCCATCGTTCTGGCGGGTGACCTCGCGCAAAATCACCGATTTGGTTAAGAATCGAAATACCACCTACAACTATCGTTATGACAACGCTACGCCAAACACAACACAGAACTCCAGTGCCGCTGCGGCGGTAGCATCGGACTGGACCAAGCTGTACACCCCCATCATGCGCGAATATCGCGGCAATGCCATGAGCATGGTGGCGAATGCCAATACCAACCTGGCAACGGTCAACTGGTATCGCCAGGACGATATCCTGAAAGGCCGCGCCTACCATACCCTGACCTTGCAGGAAACAACCGACTCGTACGATGGTTTCGAGACTCTGAAGACGAATTGGACGGCTTCACCGTCTGCGAACACTGCGATTGGCGCGAATGATTTTGACACCTACCTGGAGACCAGCTCCACTTCGACCAGCCCGGCAGAAGTGAGCAATACTGCAAGTCTCAATGACGGAGAGATGGCGGTTGCCCACTTCCGGCTGAGCGGAGCCAATGCCCAGGGAGAGTTGGGCCTGCTCAGCAACGGGGGCAAATTCTTTGGAGTCTGGCTCAACGTCCCGGCCGGGAAGGCGTATTTGCGCTACCAGACCGGCGCGAGCCTGGTCACCAGTACAACTCCCCTGCTCAATTTGGTACAGGACAAGTGGTACGTGGCCGAGTTGTTTGTCGATGACAGCGACGGATTCCGCCTGCGCCTCTGGCAGGAAGACAACCCTGCCAATTCCGCCGAGACTACCTTGGGCGGCTTTGCTCAGGATTCGTGGAAGTTCCGCGAGCGGATCAACAGCTCCGTTGCCGGTCCGTCCAGCTTGCTGGCGCTGGACTCCTATTTCGAAGGCAAGCCTTACTCCGAGAGTGAAACGACCTTTACTACTACAAAGGAGTACGATACTACTACCGGAGGGAGTATTCCTGACATTGCCAGCACCAAGCTGATGGACTACAAAGACCTGGGCATCACCTGGAGTTCCCAGACAGAATCCATCCAGCGCAACTACAATGGCGACGCCGCCTGGGTCGGCACGCGCAGCACCTACGACTACAACCCGGCCGACCAGAACAATACCCAATACGGTAACCTGACACGCCAGACCGATTACTCCTGGACGGGGAGTGCCTGGAGCGCCTACCGCGGTACGAAGACCAATTTTTATCCAAAAGTATCGCTCAATCTTCTCAGCCTGCCCGCGCGCCAGTTGACCCTGGACTGTACCTCGTCCTGCAATTTCGACGCCAGCGCTGCCGCAGACGCAAATACAATCGCCGGCGTAGTCGCGGATACACTCTATCTATATGATGGAAGCCAGGTTTTTTCCACCCAACCAGCTGCCGGCAAATTGACCGCCAAACGCGTCTGGGTCGGCGCCAATCCGCTGACGGGCACCGCGAACGCCTATACCCAGACCTCCATGACCTACGATAGCTACGGTAACCTGACCTCCCAAACGGGATATAAAGACTACACCAACGCAGGTGGCCCGAATCCGCCCATTCCCGGCGCCGAGACGACCACCACCACCTTCGACACCACCTACAACACCTATGCCGAGACGGTCACGAATCCATTAGGCCAGTTAACCAGCACAGTTTACGACTTCAAGCTGGGGCTGCCCACCCAGGTGACCGATCCCAATAACGCCCTCACCAAAGCCGGATATGACACCTTCGGGCGCATGACGTACATCGTTGCGCCGTTCGATACGGTAGCTGCGCCCACGCTGCAAATCACCTATCATGCCTACCTGAACGCGACCCACCCCTTCCAGGTGGACCTGACGCAGAAAGTCGAGGGCACCACCAAAACGATCCGGTTGAGCCGCTTCTACGATGGCCTGGGCAAACAGATCCAAACCCAGACGGTCGGCGCGCTGGTCAACGGCGTGCAACAGACCGTCGTCACGGATACCAAGTACGACAGCCTGGGGCGCGCGATCTGGCAGTTCGTGCCTTACCCGGTCACCTACAGCGCTGCACCGGCTTTCGTAGCCCAGGCGTTCACGCAGGCCAAGACCGTGACGACCTACGACGTCCTGGATCGGACTGTGTCTGTTACCCAACCCAATAGCAATGCCGTATATACCTCGTATGACGATTTAACCACCAGTGTCACGGACCCGCTGGGCGCCAGCACAATTTCTACGATGGACGTATGGGGCCACACCATGGGCGTGGATGCCCCGACCGGCCCCGACCTGAGCTACACCTACGATGTACTCGGCCAGTTGAAAAGCGCCACCAAGGGCAGCGGCGCCGGCGCCACCACCACAGCGCTGACGTACGACCAGGCGGGCCGCAAGATCATCATGGCAGATCCGGACATGGGCAACTGGGCATACAAGTATGACGCCGCCGGAAACCTGTTCCAGCAGACCGATAACCGTGGCTGCGTCTCGGCCCTGGTGTACGACAACCTGAACCGCCTGACCAACAAGAGCTACAGCGGCTGCACCAGCACCCCGGCCGTAAGCTACTTCTATGACGTTGGCGGCGCAGCGGCCTTCGCCATCGGTCACCGTACCAGCATGACGGACGGTTCCGGTTCCAGCAGTTGGACCTACGACCAGCGCGGGCGCACGCTGACGGAAGTGAAGACTATCAGCGGCGCAAGCCAGAGCTTCACGAGCACTTGGACCTATAACAGCGCCGACCTGCCTGCGACAATGACCTATCCGGATGGCGAAATCCTGACCTACACCTACGACGCCGCAGGCAGCCTGGCCTCGCTGGCCAGCAATAGCGGCGGCACGTACGCCCAGGGTATGCAATATGACGAAGCCGCGCGCCTGACCACCATGATCCTGGGTAATAACATCATCAATCGCTCGTTTGTTTACGAACCGTGGGGCACCGCCACGAGCGGTGGCCTGCTCACAAGCTTGAGCGCCGCGCGGGTCGCGGATGGCAGTCCTGTGCAGTCGCTGGGTTATGTTTACGATGCCAACGGCAACGTCAAACAGATCAGCAATACGCTGGCCGGCGAGACCTCCAATTTTAATTACGATACGCTCAACCGGATCACGTCCGCTTCGGCCACCGGCGGAAGCGCGCCCGCTTACACCGAGGCCTTCGACTATGACTCTGCCAGCGGCAACCTGCTGCATAAAGGTTCCAGCACGAGCACCTGGCAGCAGTATTTCTATGATTCGAGCCACCCGCACGCCGTGAAGGCGCTCGGCAGCGCCAGCCCGCAGCAGTACTGGTATGACGCCAACGGCAACATGACCCAGCGCCTCGAGACAGGTGGGCTCAACCGTTACTTGAGCTACGATGCCGAAAACCGCCTGGTCTCCGTCGCGCAACAGGCTCCGCCGACCGCGACGGTCACCCGGACCTCGACGAACACGTCGCTGCCGACGGTGACGGAAACACCCACGCAAACGTTTACTCCGGCGCCCGATACCGCCACACCGACCGTCACAGAGACGATGACGGAAACCCCGGCCTTCACCAACACCCCGGCACCGGCAACCGCCACGCTGACGCTGACACCCACGGTTATTGTCCCAAGCGTGCCGCCTGCCTCGATCAGTGCGGGTAACTATCACACCTGTGCATTGACCACCGGCGGCGGAGTCAGGTGCTGGGGTGACAATAGCTACGGCGAACTGGGGGATGGGACGACGACAGACCGTAGTACGCCGGTGGATGTGAGCGGATTGAACAATAGTGTGATGGCCCTCTCTGCGGGTAATGGGCACACCTGTGCGTTGACCACTGGTGGTGGGGTCAAATGTTGGGGTAACAATACCTATGGCGAGTTGGGGGATGGCACGACCACGCAGCGCACCACGCCGGTGGATGTGAGCGGGTTGACGAGCGGTGTAACGGCCATTGCTGTGAATAATTATCACAGCTGTGCGTTGACCACCAGCGGTGGAGTCAAATGCTGGGGTAACAATGCCACTGGTCAGTTAGGGGATGGGACGACGACACAACGCCTCACACCCGTGGATGTCAGCGGGTTGAGCAGCGGGATGACCGCCATTAGTGCGGGTTCCACTTATGCCTGTGCGTTGACCGCCAGCGGTGGGGTCAAATGTTGGGGTTACAATTCCAATGGCCAGTTAGGGGATGGGACGACGACGCAACGCCTCACGCCGGTGGACGTCAGCGGGTTGAGCAGCACGGTGACCGCTATCGCTGCGGGTTTTGCCAACACCTGCGTATTGACCACCGGCGGCGGAGTCAAATGTTGGGGTTACAATGCCTGGGGTCAATTAGGAGACGGAACGACTACGCAGCGCCTCACGCCCGTGGATGTCAGTGGGCTGAGCAGCGGCGTAATGGTGATTGCTACGAATCGTCATACCTGTGCCATAACCGCCAGCGGCGGGGTCAAGTGCTGGGGTTTGAATGCCGGTTATCTTGGGGATGGGACAACCATCCAGCGCCTCACGCCGGTGGATGTGAGCGGGTTGAGCAGTGGGGCTACAGCGGTCACTACCGGTTATTCTCATACCTGTGCCTTGGTTGCCAGCGGTGGGATCAAGTGCTGGGGTAACGATGGCAGCGGCCAGTTGGGGGATGGGGCGACCAGGCTGCGTACCACGTCGGTGGATGTGAGTGGGTTAGGCAGCGGCGTGACGGCTATCGCTGGAGGACAATACCATACCTGTGCCTTGTCCTCTAGCGGCGGGGTCAAGTGCTGGGGTAACAATCAATTCGGCCAGCTGGGGAACGGAACGAACATGACTGGCAGCCTGCCTGCGGATGTCAGTGGGTTGACCAGTGGGGTGACAGCCATCGCTGTGGGTTATTCTCACACCTGCGCCCTGACCCCTGGCGGAGGAGTCAAATGCTGGGGAAACAACCAATACGGTCAACTGGGAGATGGGACGATGATAGACCGGAGCACGCCGGTGGATGTCAGCGGCTTGACCAGTGGTGTGACCGCTATCGCTTCGGGCTACTATCATACCTGCATATTGACCGCGAGTGGCGGGGTCAAATGCTGGGGTAATAATTTCCACGGTCAGTTGGGGGATGGGACCTTGACAGACCGGAGCACGCCGGTGAATGTCAGCGGCTTGACCAGTGGTGTGACTGCCGTCGCTGTAGGTTACTATCATACCTGCATATTGACCGTGAGCGGCGGAGTCAAATGTTTGGGTTACAATTCCAGCGGTCAGTTGGGGGATGGAACGACAAACGGCACCACCACGCCTGTGGATGTGAGCGGGTTGACCAACGGTGTGGCCGCTATCTCTACGGGTTCCTATCAGACCTGTGCATTAACCAGTCTGAACGGGATGAAGTGTTGGGGTAGCAATCAATACGCGCAGCTGGGCGATGGGACGACCACGCAGCGTAGCACGCCTGTGGATGTAAGCGGCTTGACCAGCGGCGTGATGGCTATCAGTGGGGGTTACTTACAGACCTGTGCCTTGACCACAGGCGGCGGGGCCAAGTGTTGGGGGAACAATTCCAACGGCCAGTTGGGGGATGGGACGACTACGCAGCGTAGCATGCCTGTGGATGTGAGCGGTTTGACCAGCGGTGTGACGGCTATTGCCGCAGGGTCTATTCACGTCTGCGCCTTGACCACTGGCGGTGGGGCCAAGTGCTGGGGCGATGATATTTACAGTGCAATCGGCGATGGAATCAATTACACGCTGCCGCGAGATGTAATTTGGACCATTCCGCCCACACCGACTCCCACGCTTACAGCGGTCCCGATGATCATCTCAGGCAATGCCGGGGAAGCTGGGGCAACGATCCTGGGTTACGCAAACGGCACACCCAGGATGGTCACGGCCGATTCTGGCGGGAACTATACACTTACCGTTCCCTATAACTGGTCCGGCAGCGTGAGCGTTGCGCGCCTGGGCTACACCTTTGCGCCTGTGAGCCGCGCGTATACGAATGTTATCTCCAACCAGACGGCGCAGGATTATAGCGCCACGCTGGTTGGCTCGATCAGCGCAGGCAGTCTGCATACTTGCTGGCTAAAAAACGACGGCACACTAGCCTGCTGGGGCAACAATTCCCACGGCGAGAGCGCGCCACCAACCGGCGCAACGTTCACGCAAGTCACTTCGGGGCGTGAGCACAGTTGCGCGCTGCAAAACGACGGCACCCTGGCCTGCTGGGGAGCCAATGCAGACGGCCAGTCCACGCCACCGGCTGGCAACTTCACACAACTCGGTGCGGGTGATGATTTCGCCTGCGCGCTGCAGAGCAACGGCAGCCTGGCCTGCTGGGGCAAAAACGATCTTGGGCAATCCACACCGCCCGCCGGAGCGTTCGTGCAAATCAGCGCAGGGGGTGACTACGCCTGCGCACTGCACAGCGACGGCAGCGTAGCCTGCTGGGGAAACAATTCCAGCGGGCAATCCACTCCGCTGGCCGGCAGTTTTACACAAGTCAGCGCGGGCAGCGACCACACCTGCGCGCTGCGCAGCGACGGCAGCGTAGCCTGCTGGGGGAACCATTCTCATGAGGAATCCACGCCGCCGGCCGGGACGTTCACCCAGCTCAGCGCGGGCGGCAACTTTACCTGCGGGCTGAAAAACGACGGCACGCTGGCCTGCTGGGGACAGAATCAGTATGGCCAGGCCACGCCGCCAACCGGCACAGCGTTCACGCAGGTGACGGCCGGGGCCGACCACGCCTGCGCGCTGCAGGGCAACGGCACGCTGACCTGCTGGGGCAGAAACCAGTATGGCCAGGCCAACCCCGTCACCATTTCCGGGAATGCCGGGGTGGCCGGGGCCGGCATCAGCTATACGGACGGCACAGGCAAGACCGCCGTGGCTGACGGCAGCGGCAACTACTCGCTGGCCGTCTCCTACAACTGGTCTGGCGCGCTCACAGCATCCAGGGCGGGGATCACGTTCACACCCACCAGCCACAGCTACACCGGCCTGACGGCCAGCCAGAGCGGGCAGAACTTCACGCCCGACCAGGTCATCCGGGTCATCTCGGGGAATGCTGGCGCGGATGGCGTGGCCTTGGTGCTCGATGATGGGCCGGGCACAGCCATCTCAGACAGCGCTGGAAACTATAGCCTGCTCGTCCCGGATAACACCTCAGATACCCTCACACCACTCAAAACCGGGGTTACGTTTACACCCGCCAGCCGCAGTTACACCAACCTGACGATCAACCAGGCCGGGCAGGACTATGCCGCTACGGTAATCATCTCCGGCAATGCAGAAGCGCCCGGCGCGCTCTTGAGCTACATCGACGGCACGCCCAAAACCGCTACGGCGGACGGTGTCGGGAGTTACGCCTTTGCAGTCCCCTACAACTGGTCCGGTACGGTCATACCTTCCCAGGATGGCGTTACCTTCACGCCTGCCAGCCGTGTGTACACAAACCTGGCTTCCGACCTGGCAGGACAGGACTATACCATGCTGGTCCCCCCGACGCCGACGGATACGCTAACGCCGACAATTACACTCACCCGCACGCCGACGCAAACGCCAACGAAGACGCCAACGCCGACCTTTACGTTGACCGCAACAAGCACCGCTACGCCGACCAACACGGCCACACCCACACCCGTCACGGTCACGTTTACATCCAACGCCACCAACGATGGCTGGGTACTGGAATCGGGCGAAAATACCAGCGTAGGCGGCTCGATCAACAGCACTGCCACCACCTTCCGGCTTGGCGATGATGCGGCCAACAAGCAGTACCGGGCAATCCTTTCCTTCAACACTGCTTCCCTGCCGGATGATGCGATTATCCAGTCTGCACAGCTTAAGATCAAGGACGCTGCGCCGGGCAGTTCGTGGATCGGTGGTTTTGGCAATTTGGTGGTGGATATTCGCAATGGCGCGTTCGGTAGCGCAGCTACACTTGCGACCGAGGATTTCAATGCCACCGCCTCAGCCACGGTCGTGGGAATTGTGGATAGCAGCAGTAGCGATGGCTATGAGTATGCGCTATTGAATACCGCCGGACTCAGCAACGTCAACGAGACCGGCAATACCCAGTTCCGCCTGCGCTTTGGGCTGGACGATAATAATAACCTTGCAGCCGATTTTAGGCAGTTCTTCAGCGGCGATGCCGCCAGCGGTAAGCCGCAGTTGGTTATCACTTATTCCTTGCCTGCACCGACCCCTGTGCCGACATTGACCTATACACCTACCCCGATCCCGACCTCGATCTTCCTGCCGACGCCCACCCTGCCGGCCTTCACCGGCGCCGTCTACACCTACGATGGCGACAGCAACCTGGTCAAATCGGTCGTCAACAGCACCACTACGTACTACCCAAACAAGCAGTACAACCAGATCGTCAAGAGCGGCGTCACGACCGTGCAGAAGTATTACTCCGCCGGCGCGCAGACCGTGGCCATGCGCACCATTCAGGGTGCCCAGAACACGTTTAACTACCTGCTCAGCGACCAGCTCGGCTCCACCAGCCTGGCATTGAATGCCAGCGGGGTCGTGATATCCGAACTGCGCTATACGGCCTTTGGCGAGACACGCTACGCGCTCGGCAATACGCCTACCGATTACCGCTACACCGGCCAGCGCCAGCAGGCCGAACTTGGGTTGTACTATTATGGCGCGCGCTGGTATGACCCGGCCTTGGGACGCTTTACCCAGGCAGATAACATTATGCCCAGACCTGGCGACTTTCAGGCGATGGATCGATATGCTTATGTGCTCAACAATCCAATAAGATATAATGACCCAAGTGGACATTGTCTTTGGGACCTATGTATAATGGAGGTTGCTGGCGTAAGCATAGGCTTAGCTGAAGTAACTCTTTTAGCTGCGGTGGGAGTATGGGCTCTTAGCGAGCTGTTACCAGGAGCAAAGGAACGTAATGAGGCCGGCGCGCAAGCTATACTTCATTTTGGGGAACAGGCTTCACAAGGCATAAATGCTCTATTTGCTAAAACAAAGCCTCCTAAGCCTTTAACTCCGGATGAACAAGAAAAGGTAAAACATTTAGGAGAAGATCTCGAACCTTTTCTAGATAAACATCCTGATGCAGGAGCCGAAGCGGCCAAAAAGGCAGCGGGAGAAGAACTTGATGGGAAGGACCATGCTGGTGAGCTTGAACAATATATGAATGGAGTGAAAAAAGATATGGAACATCTTCAAGGTGCCCGTGTATACCGTGATGCTGAATCTCAGGCAGCAATCGATGATGCTCTCAGCAAGGGCCAGGATTGGGTGCAACGTGTTCGTGATATACTGGGAATGAAATGAACACTATTGATAATGATTTACAAAGATTATTTACAGAACTCAAGCTACAATCATCACACGCTGATGGTAGAATTTATGGCACCGGCATGTGGGAATCGTGGCATCAATTAGCAGATGCACAATATCAGCCTGCTAAAGAGTTCTTTATTGAGAAATTAGAAAGCCCTAGATTTGATTGGCGCAGAGAAAGTGTTAGTCTTCTTGGTTTTCATTATGAATTGGAAAATGAGGTGTTAGAAAAAATTCACTATTTATTAATCCACGATCCCGACGAGGTAGTGAGAATGGCATGCGCAGCTGTTTTGGGAAAGCAAGGCCACTTACCAGAGAAAACCCTCATCCATGCACTGGCTCTTGATCCCGATAAAGACGTAAGAAAATCTGCTTTCTTTGCATTGCTTGATCTTGCGCGTTTACCATATAAAACCAGATTAAAAGAACTCAAGAAAGTTGAATCTGGTGAAATAACCCCGAGTTTGGATCAAGTCAGGCGCATACTATCTGATGAAAATCTGTTGGATAGCCTTAATTTGCTGAACGAAAAATAAACTCTTTGCTCGGTGGCAATCACCTGCCCTGCGGAGTTAAGAGTACGAATACGAAGCGCATGTGCAAGGCATTTGTTGCCTCGCGCTCAGAACGCGGAGGTCCCGAAGGCCTCCGCGTTCCTGCTTTTCGCCTTGCTGCCCATCATATAATATTTTCCACAGATTACAAAAATGTAGTAGCGACTTCAGTCGCTTTTTGACCAGGCGACTGAAGTCGCTACTACCAAACGGAGCGTCGAACGGAAACTACCAGCAAACAGTTCAAGCATTGTGACGCGTTCGCTGGCGCGGCCCGCACTTGCGACCGAGGATTTCAATGCCACGGTCGTGGGGGTTCAGGCATAGTTTTAATTGTCTACTTGCTCTGCGCCCTGACCGGGTTCGACAACGCGCCCAGCCCTTCGATCTCCACGACGACTTCGTCGCCGTCCTTAAGTATCCCCACGCCGGCCGGGGTGCCGGTAAAAAGGATGTCTCCCGGCTCGAGCGTCATGATCGACGAGATGAAAGCTACCAGCGTCGCGACGCTAAAAACCATATCGCGCGTGGAGGCCATCTGGCGCGGCTGGCTGCTGACCTTACAGGTAATCAGCGCATCCGAGATATCGAACTCGGTATCGATCCACGGGCCGAACGGGCAAAACGTATCGAAACCCTTGGCGCGCGTCCACTGGCCGTCTGACCTTTGCAGGTCACGCGCAGTGATGTCGTTACCGATGGTATAACCCAGAATATGATTGCGGGCCTGTTCGGCAGTGATGCTGCGCCCGCGCTTGCCGATGACCGCCACCAGCTCCCCCTCATGTTCCACCTGTTGCGACTGCGGCGGCAGGAGGATGGTATCATCGGGATCGATGATCGAGGAAGGCGGCTTCAAGAAAATGAGCGGAACTTTGGGGACTTCGTTGCCCAGCTCTTTGGCATGCTCGGCATAGTTGCGCCCCACGCAAATGATCTTGCCGGGTTGGGCCGGCGCAAACAGCTTGACTTCTGCCAGCGCAGTCTGCGCTTCCAGGCGGCGGTATTCGCCGTAGATATCGCCCTGGATATCCCCGACTTTATCTTCATGGATCCACCCGTAACGGGGCGTCTCGTTTGTAACCTGATAGCGGACGATGCGCATGATTGCCTCTGTGACCGGTTGATAGGGTGACATATTGATGGACTTCGAGAAAACCATAGAAAGTTTAACCTGCAACCTTCCAACTTGCAACCTTCAACTGTATAATATGCCCTCCGGGCGCGTAGCTCAGTTGGTTAGAGCGCTTCGCTTACACCGAAGAAGTCAGGGGTTCGAGTCCCTTCGCGCCCACACCAGCCTCGCCTGAAAAACGAGGCTTTTTTATTTCCACCGCAGTCCCCATTGAGGGGATGACAAAGTCAGGGGTTCGAGTCCCTAGCGAAGCACCCTGCGGGTTCGCGCCCACACCAGCCTCGCCTGAAAAACGAGGCTTTTTTATTTCCGCCATAGTCCCCATTGAGGGGATGACAAAGTCTGGGGTTTCCCCCTGTGGGTGGGTTTGGGACACGGAACACACGGATTAGACGGGTTTAGGCAGAAAAATCCGTGTGTTCTGTGAAATCCGTGTCCAAAAGGGGTTTTGCCCGCAACAAATACCAAAGAACCTAACTCACCTTAAGCACTTCCGGGATTTTGAAATTCGGGTCTCTCTTTTAATCTGTTTTCGTGCCATAATATTCTTATGAGCCCATTTGCCGTGATCCCTTTCAACAGTCGCGATGCCACGCTGGAGACCGCCGGCGGCAAGGGCCTGAACCTGGCGCGCCTGACGCGCGCCGGCTTTCCCGTGCCGCCCGGATTTATTATCCCGACGGAGGCGTACCGCGCTTTTGTGGCAGCCAACGGCCTGCGAGAAAAAATCCAGGCGGCGGTCAGGGAGCTTTCAGCCGAAGACATACAGGCATTGGAAGGCGCCTCCCAACAGATCCGCGCCGCGTTTTCGACAGGGAAAATGTCCGACGAACTGGCTGCGCCTATCCGCGCAGCGTATGCAGAGTTGCAAAACGCACCCGTCGCAGCACGGTCCTCCGCCACTGCCGAAGACCTGCCCGATCTCTCGTTCGCCGGACAGCAGGACACCTATCTCAACATCATCGGCGCGGATGAACTGCTCAAGGCCGTCGTCGACTGCTGGTCCAGCCTGTGGACGGCGCGCGCCATCGGTTATCGCATCCGTAATCATATTACGCAGGATGAAGCCGCACTGCCCCACTGGCGTCGTGCCAGTGGGATGGCGCCCGAACGGCACGACGCCGTTGGGCTGGCTGTGGTTGTACAGGAAATGGTCCAGAGCGAGGCTTCGGGCGTGTTGTTCAGCGCCAACCCGCTGACCGGGCGGCGCAGCGAAGCGGTCATCGACGCCACGCTCGGGCTGGGCGAAGCGCTCGTCTCGGGGCAGGTGGAGCCGGACCATTACGTGGTAGACACACGCAACAATAAAATTATCGCGAAAACGCTCGGGGAAAAGAAGATCTCCACGCGCGGCAAGACAGGCGGGGGTGTGGAAACAGTCAATGAAGAGGCCTCCGCGCGGCAGGCGCTTTCCGACGAGGAGATCCTGCAGCTTGCGGCACTCGGCGCACAGGTCCAGAAAGAATACGGCTTCCCACAGGATATCGAGTGGGCCTTCGCGGGCGGCAAGGTTTACCCTACGGGCACGATGTCGACACGGCAAGCGAGAGACGAACCGTCAACCCGGCGGCTGTACCTGCTGCAGGCGCGGGCAATCACCTCGCTCTTCCCCGTGCCGGAAGAGTCGCTCGACCCGTTGAAAATCTGGTTCTCGTTCGGGGCCGTGCAGGGCCTGCTCAGCCCGATGACCCCGCTTGGGCAGGATGCGATCCGTACGGGCCTCGCGGGCGGGGCGACGCATCTTTTTGGCGTGCAAACCGCGTACGACCAGGTCTCTGTGCTGACGCCTGCAGGCGAGCGCCTGTGGATCAGGGTCAGTGATGTGATGCGGCACCCGATCGGGGCCAGGGTCTACCCGGAGTTTCTGGCGGTGATCGAACCGAGCGTGGCAGCCATCCTGAAGCCTTTGAGCGTTGAACCCGGACTCCAAACCGGCAAGGGGAAAATCAGGCCCGGGACGATATTCCGCCTGCTCCGATTTGCCCTGCCGATTTTCGGGCGCGTGCTGCACACATTGCATGACCCTGAAGGCGCCCGCGCCGGGTTCGAGGCCTACATCGAGCGCGAACTCTCCAAACCTGCGCCTGCGGCCAGCGGTGACATATACGCACGGCTGGCACAGCGTGTCCAATATTTAACCGAACGCATCTCTACTGGCTTTCCGGCCATGCTGCCACGCTTTATTCCCGTGGTGGTGCCCAGCCTGGTATCGCTGGGCCTGCTGACCCGGCTGGCGGCGCAGACGGATGCCGGCGACCACGGTGTCGCCCCGCTGGCGCTGGAAGTGACGCGCGGCCTGCCGAACAACGTCACCACAGAAATGGACATGGCCCTGTGGGAGACGGCGCGCGCCATCCGCAACGACGCGGCTGCGCTGGCGCACATGCAGGCCTCACCGCCGGCGCAACTGGCGGACGAATATCTTCAGCGCAGGCTCCCGCCGGCAGCGCAGCAGGCCATCGAAACGTTCATGGCGCGTTATGGCATGCGCGGCGTGGGCGAGATCGATATGGGAGAAGCGCGCTGGCGTGATAGACCCGAGCCGATCATGCAGACCATCCAGAGCTATTTGCAGATCACGGACGAGGCTCTTGCGCCGGACGTATTGTTCGCGCGCGGCGCAAAAGCGGCCGAAGAGGCCATCGAGAAACTGGCTGCGGCGGCGCGGCGGCAGCCGGGCGGCTGGTTGAAGGAAAAGTTCGTGCGCTTCGCTGCGCGACGCATCCGCGTCTTGATGGGCATGCGCGAGGCCCCCAAGTTCTTTATCGTGCGCGTTTTTGGCAGCGTGCGCAATGAGATCCTGGCCAGCGGGAGGGAATTTTCAGAACAGGGGCTGATCGAACGCCCCGACGACCTGTTCTTCCTGCACGTCCGCGAGCTTGAAGCCCTGGCGCGCAAGGAACAGCGCGACTGGAAAGCCCTGATCGCCGCTCGCCGGGCCGTGCATGAGCGCGAGGCGCGCCGCAGGCAAATCCCGCGCGTACTGGTCAGCGATGGGCGCGCCTTTTACGAAGGCCTGAGCGTGGGCGTCGATGGCGATGAATCCATCATCAGTGGCAGCCCGGTCTCGCCGGGCGTGGTCGAGGGTATCGTGCATGTGGTCTTCAACCCGAACGAAACGCAGCTCGCGCCGGGTGAGATCCTGGTCTGCCCGGGCACCGACCCGGCCTGGACTCCGCTCTTCATGGCGGCGGGCGGGCTGGTGACCGAGGTGGGCGGGATGATGACGCACGGCTCGGTGGTGGCGCGCGAGTACGGCATCCCGGCGGTGGTGGGCGTGCACCAGGCCACACAGCGGCTGAAAAACGGGCAGCGCATCCGGCTGGACGGCACCGCTGGCAAGATTATCGTGCTGGAAAACAAGACTGCGGAAGCCTGACAGGCTTCCGCAGTCTTGAAGAAATTCCGCTCCCAAGCTTATGGCGTGGCAGTGGGGGTCAAGGTTGGCGTGGGTGTAGCGGTCGGCGCCAGCCAGGCAAAGGTGCGCACAATCTGGCCAAAGACCTGCGACTCGGCCGCTTTATCGAACAACGGCGGCGGAGTTGGGAAATAGTTAGCCGGGTTGCCGGAATGCAGCACGAAGAGCATATTGACGCACACACTTCCCCGGACGGTGGAATAGGATACCCAATCATAGATATTTCCGGCGGCCTGGTCCTGTCCCTCTTCGTGCAGGAAGGAGATGCCGTTAATCACCTCCGTGAAACTCGAAGTTTTACCAGGCTCAGAACTCTGGCACGGGCCGGCAGTAGCATCCCCAACCCGGGTCTCCATGTATTTCTCGCCCAGGTTGGTGCCAGGCACAAAAGTCAGGTTGATGCGAATGTCCGTGCCGCTATCCGAGACGAGTGTTGCATCGTTCAGATATGAAAACTTAAATCCATAGGCCAGACTCTGGTACAACTGTCCCAGCGGATTGATGGTTGCGGTAGGAGTCCGCGATGGGGTGGCAGTGGCCGGGGCCAGGTTGAGCGATGTGAAAGACGAGCTGCTCCAGGCACTGATATTGGTCCCCTGGGTGCGTACACGCCAGTAGATCAGTGTGTTGGGCGGCAGGTCGGCAGTGGGCAGGTAGGTCGATGCCGTCACTGCCAGGTTGACAAGCGGCGAGGAGAAATCCGAATGGGTTGAAACCACCAGGCCGTAGCCGCTTGCGCCAGGCACGTCGCTCCAATCCAGTGTAGGTCGCAGGCTGCTGGTCACCGACTGGAAGGCCGGTGAAAGCAGCACGGGAGGCAGCAGCGCTGTGCGAAAGGAAGACATCCTCCACATACTATACTGCCCAAGCGTGTTGGCCGTGCGTATGCGCCAGTAGTAGCTGGAGTTGGGCAAGAGGTTATTTGGAAACATATAAGCACGGTTGAGACTGTTGGTCTCCTTACGGTTGAGGATCAGGCTGGAGAAATCCTTGGTATCATCCACCTGGAGTTGGTAGAAGGCAAAGGTCGTACCGTTCGGGATGATGGAGGCAGCCCAGGTCAGGGTGGGGTTGTAGTCGGTCACGAGGGCATTCAGCCCGGGGCTGAGCGGCGCCGGTGAATAGGGCGGGTTGGGAGTCCGGAAAGAAGACGATGTCCACACGCTGAAGTAAGGACTGATCACACGCACCCGCCAATACAACACGATGTTCCTGGGCAGATCCATTGTTGGCGTGTACATGGAAGTCGAGGGGGTCAAATCGATGATGGGATATATAAAGGAAGGGTAGCTCGAGACGACGATGTTATAGCTGGTCGCGCCGGGCACGTCGCCCCAGTCGAAAACCGGGCGAATGATGTTCGGAACGCTGCCCGCCGCAGGAGCGAGCAAAATGACCTTTGGGGTCGGGGTGCGGGTGCGCGTGGGAGTGCGTGTTTTCGTCCCCGTAAGGAGCTTCGTCGCGGTGGGCGAGATCGTTCGGGTGAGTGTGATGGTGGGCGTCCTGGTACGACTCGGTGTGAGTGTAATCGTCGGGGAAAGTGTAATGGTAGGCGTCCAGGTCGCTCCAGCGGGCGTCCGCGTGGGAGTGATGGTAGCAGTGAGAGTGACGATCAGGCTCTGGCCAGGAGTTGTAAACGATGAACTGCTCCAGTCGCTGATATTGGCGCCGTGTGTGCGTACCCGCCAGTAAAGCAGCGTGCTGCCCGGCAAATCCGCGCTGGGTGTATATGTGGAGGTAGCCACCGCCAGGCTGACAAGCGGCGAGGAAAAATCCGGGTGGACCGAAACCTCCACGCCGTAGCCGGTAGCGCCGGGCACGTCGCTCCAATCCAGAGTGGGCCGCAGACTGTTGGGCACTTCCATGGAAGCCGGCGAAATCAGCGTGGGCGGCAGCAAGGCTGTGTTGAAGGAGGATGTCCGCCACATGCTGTATTGCCCAAGCATGTTGGCCGCGCGGACGCGCCAGTAGTAGCTGGAGTTGGGTGTCAGGTCACTGGGAAACGTATAGGCAGGGTCGAGACCGCTGTTGTCAACCATCGGGCTGGAGAAATCCTGGTTGTTGTCCACCTGAAGCTTGTAGAAGGCCAAAGTGGTTCCGTCCGGGATGATGGAGGCAGCCCAGGTCAGGGTGGGGGTGTAGTCGGTCACGATAGCATTCAACCCGGGGGTGAGCGGCGCCGGTGAATAGGGCGGGTTCGGCGAGGTAAAGTAGGATGAAATCCACGGGCCGAAAGTGGGACTGATCATGCGCACACGCCAGTATAGTGTGACATCCCTCGGCAGGTCCTCCAGGGCGGTGTATGTGGAAGCTGCGGGGGTTAAATCGACGATCGGATATATAAAGGAAGGGTAGCTCGAGATGACGATGTTATAGCTGGTCGCGCCGGGCATATTAACCCAATCGAAAACCGGGCGGATGAGCTCGGGAGTACTGCCCTGGGCCGGCGCCAGCAGTTCAGGCGCCGGCGTTGGTGTGGCGGTGTCAAGCAGAAGGGCGGAACCCGCAGGGCTTGCCTGGGCGCTGGTATAAAGCAGCGAGGTGAGGACCAAGCTGACAAAGAGAAAAATCCGGATAAGTTTCATTAAAATAAACTCCCTTGACAATGAACAGGCAAAGACAGAGCAGGCTTTCTTCTTAGCCGGCGCGCAGTTTGATTATGGCATCTTTCGTGAAAGCCTGGACGTATCAGAACGGTAACAGAACCAGCCTGCTGCCAGGCAGACAACAGCAGGAATTTTTCTCACTTGACCCCTATCACCCGCGCGTCTACAATTCAGGGCGTTCACAGCCCAGCCTGCTGGTGCACTCACACGCAAGGGAGAAAGACTGCCATGGCGATAAAGATGGGTTCAGACAAGTCCTGGGAGCTTGTTCGATCGGAGCAAGGCCCGCATTTGATCCTGTTCCAGACGAGATACGACTGGGTCAAAAATCCGCGCAGTGGCAAATCCATGAAGGCGGTCATACTCGAGACCGCCGATTGGGTGAATGTCGTCGCGCTGACGCCTGCCAATAAGGTCGTGATCGTCAGCCAGCATCGTTTTGGCGTGGGAAAGACAACCGTCGAAATCCCGGCCGGGCTGATCGAGACGGGCGAAACACCCGAGCAGGCCGGCAAACGTGAACTCGAGGAAGAGACTGGCTATACTACCAGTGAATGGGAATACCTGGGCAGCGTGCAGGCCAACCCCGCCTTTTTGAACAACCACTGTCATCTGTGGCTGGCATTGAACGTCGTCAAGACCCACCCGACCCAGCTGGATGAAAATGAAGACATCGAGGTCAGCGAATTGACCGTCGCCGAGATCCAGGACGAAATCAAAGCCGGGCGGATGCGCAACGCGCTGACCCTGCTGTGCCTGTCACGCGTCTTCGACCTGCGCGAAGAAACCGAACGGAAAAGGTTCCCGGTATGAATAACGCCGCCACGTCGGCTCGTTTTGTCTCGTTCAGAACCCTGTGGGGATTCGTGGCGGGGATCATCATCGCGCTGATCTACACCCTCTTGTTTAACCAGCCGGGCCAGTTTACCCCGATAATCAGCCTGATTGTTGCCAGCCTGACCTCGAAGCTGTCCGCGCCAAAGCACTTGGCCGGGCTGGGTGCACTAATCGGCATCCCGGTCAGTATCGCAGCAGGTTTACAGTCTATGCAGTCTGGCCTGGGCGCAGCGGAGGATGGAGCCGCGTTGGCGGGGATGTTGATAGCAATATACTTCTACTTTAGCTTCGTAATGATTATTTGGACAGCGTACTTTGCCTTCCTCGGTTTCTTGTTCGCCCAGCTGATTAAATTATATAAAAGAGGCTCTATATTTTGAGCATATTCATAATAGGCAGAAAATGCATAAGCGCGACTTTAACAAGCCGCCCTACGCGATTAAACCACTTGACCCCTTCCCGCTCCGCGTCTACAATTCAGGGCGTTCATCCCCCCATATCATCGCACGCCGCACGTGCCGCGTGACAACATTTTATCCAGGAGCGCCCCCATGACCGATTTCCTCTTCCGCGGCAGCCTCGCCGACCTTGACCCGGACGTGTACGAATTGACCCAGTTGGAAGCCGAACGCCAGGCGCGCAAGCTGATCCTGATCGCCTCCGAGAGCCAGGCTCCGCTGGCCGTGCGCGAAGCGATGGGCTCGGCCTTCCAGAACATCTACGCCGAAGGCTACCCGGATGAAGAGACGCGCCTGATGTCCGACGAAGAAATCCTCGATTACCCACGCCGCCTGGCCCATTACCGGCGCTATTCCGACCCGCGCTACTACAAGGGCGTCGAATACGCCGACGCCATCGAAGCCCTGGCCCGCCGGCGCTGCGCCGAGGCCTTCGCCGCCAACGGCGTAACCGCCGACGAGATTTTCGTCAACGTGCAGGCGCTCTCTGGCGGCCCGGCCAACAACGCCGTCTATCATGCGCTGGTCGCTCCCGGCGATACAGTTATGGGCTTGAACCTGCTGCACGGCGGGCATCTCTCGCACGGCTCATCCGTCAACCGCTCTGGCAAATACTACAAGATCGTACATTACAACGTGGACCAGAACGAGCGCCTGGATTACGAAAAGATCCGCGAACAGGCGCTCGAGACCAAACCGAAAATGATCATCGCCGGTTACTCGTCCTACTCCTGGATTCCGGACTGGCCCAAGTTCCGCGAGATCGCGGACGAAGTTGGCGCTTACCTGCTGACCGACATCTCGCACATCGGCGGATTGGTTGCGGCGGGCGTGGTGCCCTCGCCGGTCGGCTACGCCCATGTGATCACCTCCACCACGCACAAGACGCTCGATGGCCCACGCGGCGCAATCATCCTGACTACCGACCCGGCCCTGGCGAAGAAGCTCGACAAGGCCGTCTTCCCCGGCGAGCAGGGCGGCCCGCACGTGCAGATCTTCGCCGCGCTGGCGCTGACCTTCAAACTGACGCAGACACCCGAATTCAAAAAGCTGCAGGAGCAGACCGTCAAAAACGCCGTCGCAATGATCGACCAGTTCTCGAAGCGCGGCTTCCGCATCCCCTTCGGTGGGACAAACTGCCACTTGATCAATATCGACTGCACCAGTGTCAAAGGCCCGGACGGCACTGCCCTGAGCGGCGACATGGCCTCGCGCATTCTCGACTTGGCCGGGATCGTCGTCAACCGCAACACCATCCCAGGTGACAAAAATTCCGCCGACCCGAGCGGGGTGCGCATGGGCACGCCCTGGATCACACAGCGCGGCTTCGACGAAAAGAAATCGCGTGAGCTGGCGGATGTCATCTCGGATCTGCTGCTGGCTTGCGTGCCGCACAGTGTGGATACCCCGCGCAAAGGCCGCGCGCGCCGCGCCAAGATCGATTTCACTGTGCTGAACGACGCGCGCCTGAAGGTCCGCAAGCTGGCCGAGCAGGCCGGTGTGGACTTCGAGTACAGGAAGAGCGGCTATCCCCACTACTATTTTATCGACGACAAATCCACCACGGCCATCTTCGAGCTGTATGGCGAGCGCGTGCGCCAGTTCCTGGATTACGCCGTTTCGACGGACATTTCCGCGCTCAAGCCGGGGCACTCGCAGTCGACGAGGATTTTCACGCCGAACTCCCTAAAGGGGGCGGGCACTGAGATCGAAGCCACACTGACCTGTGTGAAGGCTGACTCCTACCACCTGAGCGTGCCCGGCGGAGAGGCCACCCTGGCCGCCACCTGGCTGCGGGACATCTCGGACGGCTACGTCTCGATCGATGCCGACCCGCTGCGGCGCGTGCCGGGTCCGGTGGTGGTGGCCGAAACGGATAAACCCGTCGGGGCGCTCGACGAAATGGCCCGCAGCGCGGAGAAACCCTGGTTTATCGGGATCGACAATGCAGGCGCGGATACTCATACACCCCTGCCGGAATTCCAATGGAGCCCCCCACCGGCTCCCCCCGCGAGCGGGGGGAGTGCAGAGCGGGGTTTAAAACGCACCAGCCTGTACGACGTGCACAAATCACTGGGTGCGAAGATGGTGCCGTTTGCGAGCTGGGACATGCCGGTCTGGTATACGTCGGTGGTCGAGGAGCACCTGGCCACGCGCCAGGCGGCCGGGCTGTTCGACGTCTCGCACATGGGCGTCTACGAAGTCAGCGGCGCGGACGCGGCCTCCTTCCTCGATAGCGTGTGTGCCAACGATGTCGGTACGCTGCGGACAGGCGAGAGCCTGTACAGCCACTTCCTGACACCCGATGCGCAGGTGCTGGACGACACGCTGGTTTATCGCCGCGGCGCGGAAAAGTTCCTGGTTGTGGTCAACGCCTCCAACGACGACAAAGTCCGCGCCTGGCTGGAGAGCGTGCGCGACGGCAAAGTCAAGATCGACAACGCCCGCCCCTGGGCGCGGGCATACGGCTACGAAGCCGTCATCCGAAATCTAAGAGACCCCAAAGCCGGCGCGGACATGCGCGTGGACATTGCCCTGCAGGGTCCAAAGAGTAGAGACGTGCTGCTGGCGCTGGGCGTAGACGACGTCACAAAGGCGCGCATCCTGAAACTCAAGCGCACCGAGTTGTGCGATGCAAAAATAGGTGGATTCGACTTAATCGTCTCGCGCACGGGTTACACCGGTGAGAAAATGGCCTTCGAGCTGTTCGTGCACCCCGAGCGCGCCGCAGACTTATGGAAAGCGATCCTGAAGGCCGGCGAGCCCTTGGGCGTCAAATCCGTCGGGCTGGGAGCGCGCGACAGCCTGCGCACCGAGGCCGGCCTGCCGCTCTACGGCCACGAGATGGGACTGGGCTCCTTACCGGTTGGTTTTGATACGCCCGCCGCGAAAAATACAGCCGGCTACTCAACCAACGGAAAAGACCTGGGCGTGGCCGAAGGTGGCTTTGGCTCATACGTCAAGCTCTACAAGCCCTGGTTCATCGGGCGCGAGGCCTATATCGAAAATGAAAAGCAGCGCAAGGGTGTCGTCGTACGCTTTCGCTTCGATGCGCAGAACGTGCGCATGGCCCACCCCGGCGACCCGGTGGTCAATGTCGAGGGCCAACCGGTCGGCTGGGTGACCTCCTGCGCGATTGACAGCCAGCGCTTCCTGACCGGCCTGGCCTTCGTAGATTTGAAATCCACCGCCGAAGGCACACCGATCGGGGTGCATCAGGGCGGTGCGACGGATAAACCGGCGACGCTGGCCAAGGTGGTTTCCCGCTTTCCAAAGCTTGCCTGAACAGAACTCCGAGTTTTTAGAAAACTCGGAGTTCTTTCTCATATTGCGCCCTCCGCCGAAAAACGGTAAGATAAAGACATGCCAGCCAATATTAGAAATCTCTTGAAAGAACTAAAAGAGGGCCTTGTCCATTTGTATGGGACAAAGCTGAAAGCCGTCTACCTGTACGGGTCGTATGCACGCGGAGATTACAGCACAGGCTCAGATGTAGATGTGATGATCGTATTAAAGGATTACAAGAGCTACTGGGAGGAATTGGGGCGCAGCGCGCAGCTTGCCAGCGACCTTTCGTTGAAATACAACCTCAGCATCAGCCGCGTTTACATGACCGAGCAGGAATGGCAAAACGCGGATACACCGCTACTGCGCAATATCCGCGTTGAGGGGCAGCCCGCATGAAAGAGTACACTCAGAAACTACTGGACAAGGCCGGCAATGTGGCTGTGCATAAAACAGCCTAGAACCATCCCGTCCCCGGTCCTTCAGCGCGGATAACTGGCCACCCGTTCGAAATGCTCCACAACCGGGAACGGGTCGTAAAAATGATGCAGCAATTGTTTCCATTCCTGGTATTCTGGCGACTGCCGAAAGCCGACCGTATGGGCTTCGAGTGTTTCCCAGTAGGCCAGCAAAATATAACGTTGGGGGTCTTCGATACATTTCTGCAATTCGTGAGAGACATAGCCGGGCATGGATGAGATGATACGCGCTGCTTGTTTAAAAGCAGCCTCGAACTCGGCCGTCTCTCCCGCGCGGATATTCAGAACCGCCACCTCAAGAACCATTCTATTCACTCCTGTCTGGCCGTTTGCTCCAAACGGTCCTTGAGCAGACGCAAAGCCTCTCTGGCAGCCGGGAGGCGGACCGGGTAAAGCAATACCAGGAACATGAACCACTGCGCAATCGTGAGATTAAAACGAACCGTGCGTTTCAGGCGTGTCCCGCCATTATGTGCCTGAAAAGTAAAGAGATGTTCGAATTTCCCGGTTGAGTCTTCACCGGCAAACCCAAAGCGAGAGGGCGGCTGGTATTCCGTCACCTGGAATTCGGCATGAATATGCACCCCATTGAATTCGGCGCTTGAACGGTACCGGCTGCCGACTGCAATCGGGCCCGCAGAAACCACTTCGACTTGCAGCGGGTTGCCCGCCCATTCGCCATGTTTGCTCAGGTCGGCCACATAAGCAAACACGGCTTCGGGACTGGCATTGATATCGATGCTGACGCTGAAGGCTGCAGTTGGCATGGCAGTACTCCCGGACGTTTTCAATTACCCGCCAAGAGCGGCAATGTACGTATCCATAGAGTGGTTCGATACCAGGTCGTTCTTCTGGACGGTGAAATCCACCGGCGTATCGACGTGTGAGTAGTTCCCACTGGGTATCAGTGGGAACTGCGCCGGGAGCGGGATGGAGGTCACCAGATCAGATGTGTTCACCACCCGGAAAGTCTGCTGGGACGGCAGGGTGTTGTAGGCCATAACGAAGTCGTTATCGCCCACACGCGGGGCGCCGAAGTTATAGTGGATCGGCTTCGTGAAGGGCGTGGAGCGCATGACGTCCGGCAATGCCAGCAGGCTGAGCGCGCCCCCCAGGCTGTGGCCGCAGATATACAACTGCGGCTCCGTGGCGGCCAGTTCGGTCAGGTTCTTCAGGAAGCTCTCGCGGCAGCGGTTATAGATCGTGAGGAAACCGTTCGAGACGCAGCCCCAGTTATCTTGCCCGTAGGCCTGTACCTTGATGTTGGCGTCGAACAGCCATTCTCGCAGCGAGACAGTGCCGCGGAAGATCAGAAAAACCTCCTTCTTGTCCTCGCTGGTGGCAATGAACCCCATGGGAATATCCTTGCCAAACATGCTGTCCAACGAATAGGAGACCGGCTGTTCCTCGAGCATCTCCTTGTCGATCGCGGTCAGGCCGGCATCCGGGTCATTCGGGTCAAATGACATCATGGTGCGGTACGTGATTTCAGAGACCAGGGAATAGTCGCCTTGCAGTTCCCAGGGTTTTCCATGTTTAAAGTCTTGAAAGCGTTGATAGGCCTGCAGGACAAGCTTGCCAAGTTCGATGGCCTTTTGGACGTCGAATTTCGGTGGGTAATACATGGTCTCTCCCGGGTGAAAGAATACAGCTCGAACGGCCCCAATAACATGCTTATTTAAACATACTCAGCCTCCGGAGGTGCCCAGGCGACTGAGTATATTGATCCATGTATTCCATCGATCGAACACCTCCCCCGGCATAAAGTTATCCCTCCGGGGTGGGCGTGGCTGTTGGCGGCAGGATGATTGGCAGCTGTGTGAAATCCTGCGGACGAACGAGGTCGGACCGCACCCAGCCGTCATTGAGATCCGGGTATTGATCCTGGTCGGGAGATATATGCAGCCAGGTGCCGAGGGGATCCTGGCCGTCGAAGTATAGGCAGTCTTCAAAGCTCAGCGAGCCGATGGCGGCATATTCCGTTCCCGGCCCGGCCCGCACGTAGATACTGCGCGCATTGATGCAGAATCTAAGTTCAGTGGGTGCAAGAGTTCGGGTGGGGGTACGGCTGGGAGTTGCCGGAGGCGGGACGGCTGTCGGCTCGAGGGTTGCCGTTGGCGGGATTGTCGCTGTAACAATAGGCAGGCTCGGGCCGGTGGTGGGAGTCAGTCCCACCAAGGTCAGTTGAAAAAGCCGCGCCGCCGCCGTTTCCGTTGCCGCCAGTTCGAGCGGGCGCGTGCTGGTCAGGTAGCCAACGTACAGCGAGACTAAGGTGCCGATCAGCCCGATGACTGCGACAATAACCGTAGGCGTGACCCAGTTGTTTTTGCTTTCGGGAGAATCATCTTTATCTTTGTCGGCGCTCATGTTGTTGCATCAGGGTTTTTGTTTTTGTTCGAGCACTTTACCCACTGTAATATCGAACATGTGGATATTGATGGGTTTGGAAATATAACTGTCGAAACCCGCGTCAAGCGCCTTGCGGCGGTCGCCGGGCAGGGTATGGGCGGTGACCGCAATCATGGGGATATTCCTCAAATCGGGGTCTGCCTTGATCTGGCGCGCAGCAGACCAGCCGTCCAGCTCAGGCAGGGATAGATCCATCAGGATAATATCCGGTTTTTCGCGGTGTGCAGCCTCGACGCCCAACAGACCGTTTTCAACCGACATCACATCATACCCGGCACGTTCCAACAGGAAGCGCATCAGTTCCTGGTTGTCTTCGTTATCCTCGACGATCAAGATGCGAACCTTAGGCATACTTCCTCCCGGGAAATGTTACACGTTCTATAAATGATACTACGGCTTGGTTGTTCGTGCAACTACCGCTTCTTGCAAGCAAAATATTGCATCGCACGACGATAGGCGTGCCACACAGCGGTATGGTATATTGACCGCATGCGAATCTTGTTCGTTGCCGATGGCCGCTCACCGATTACAGTCAACTGGCTGCGCTATTTTGTCGAACGCGGGGACGAAGTTTTTCTGGCCTCAACGTTTGCGGGACAGCCAGATCTAAAACTCAACGGACTGGAAATCATCCCGGTGGCTTTCTCTGGAGCAAAATCCGTTTCGACCCCGACCCCGAAAATGCCGGGGCAAGCAGAACCAGGGCAGGCGGGTGCAGGCCGGCCTCGCAGCGGGTTCGGCGGCGCTTCGACCCTGGGTCTGCGTACCGCCATCCGACACTGGCTCGGGCCTGTAACGATCGCGCGCGCCGCCAGGCGCCTGCGTGAAATGATCGAACGTGTGCAGCCCGACCTGGTGCACGCCATGCGGATTCCATACGAGGGCATGCTCGCCGCCGATGCGTTTAGCACGGACGTGCCTTTGCTGATCTCCGTGTGGGGCAACGACTTCACCCTGCATGCCCCATCCGCGCCGGGCATGCGTCATTACACCCAATGGACCATGAAAGTTGCTGATGCCTTGCATGCCGACTGCCTGCGCGATATTCGCCTGGCCAAAAAATGGGGTTTCCAGCCGGGGAAGCCCACCCTCGTTACCCCTGGCAATGGCGGCATCCACACCGATGTGTTTTATCCACCGGCCGTGGCGGTTGAAACGCCCGTGGTGATCAACCCGCGCGGATTCCGCGCTTATGTGCGCAACGATACGTTTTTTCGGGCCATTCCGCTGGTGCTCAAATACCGGCCAGACACACACTTTGTGTGCGCCACGATGGCCGGGGAGCATGAAGCCTTGGATTGGGTTGCGAAATTGGGGATTGAGAAATCGGTCGAACTGCTGCCGCCGCGTTCGCACACCCAAATGGCGGAACTGTTCCGCTCGGCGCAGGTGCTGGTCTCGCCCAGCATCCATGACGGCACGCCCAATTCCCTGCTGGAGGGCATGGCCTGCGGCTGTTTCCCGGTGGCCGGCGACCTGGATTCGATCCGCGAGTGGATCACGCCAGGCAAAAACGGCCTGCTGGTAGATGCCAGCGAACCCGCTGCGCTGGCCGGGGCAATCTTACGCGGGCTAAACGAACCCGCTCTGCGAAAACAGGCCGCCGCCGAAAATGCGGCGATCATCGCGGAGCGGGCAGAGTATACGCGTAATATGGCACGTGTACTGGGGTTTTACGAACGGTTGGTGTAGGGTGCTTTCTTTTTTAGATTAGCTTAAAATTCGCCGTTTTTAAAGCTTTAACCACGAAGGATACGACCCCTATCACCTGCCCCGCAGTACCCCATGCGGGGTGCGCGGAAGGTGCCAGGGAGAGCACGAAGGAAGAACCTTTACGGTTTTCCTTTGTGTCCCGGTGTGACTTTCGTGGTTAAGGTTGAATCTTTGCTGTAAAGCAAAACCATCCAAAAAGCGGACAAGCCCTATGAGCCGTGTGGCGTGCGCAAGGCTGCCAGTTGATTTTCCAATTGCGCACGGCGCAACTCAGCGGCGCTTTTGATCTCGTCGAGGTAACCTGTGGAACGTGAGCGGATATCACCGCGCAGGCCTTCACCGGTCTGCGGGGCGAGCAGCAAAGCGATTGTGCCGCCCACCAGCCAACCAACAAAAATCCCGATCAGGAAACCGAATATTCGTCGCATAGGGGTTTTCTCCTTTTCACGGTCAGTAGTGAGAGCTTATGTCCGCGCCCCGATTGCGCAAACACAATCGTGTGCCACATGGGCCGCCTCACTGGACAATGATTCCTATAAATTATTATACTGCGCACTGCAAAAAATCAAGCAGTTGGAATCAAAAATTTACAAAAATAAAATGAACAGCCGGCCTGGATTGGCGTATAATGGGCTTACCGAACGTATCATCAGGGATGAACGTGACGGTACATCTGTAATTTGCAGTCTCCAACCGTAAACCTTCTGCCAGGGGAAAAATGGCTGAAACGGACTCTACCTTGATCGGAGGGTACCTATGTCTACCACAATCGTTTTTCCTGCCACCTCCTCACGCAAAAAAGTGACCACTCTCGCCCTGCGCCAGAAAAAAGAACGCGGCGAGCCAATCAGCATGCTCACAGCCTACGACTATCCCACCGCGCTGGTCATGGACCAGGCCGGGATGGATTCCATCCTGGTGGGTGATTCGCTGGGTATGGTAGTGCTGGGCTACGAGAATACCCTGCCCGTCACGATGGAAGATATGCTGCATCACTGCCGGGCCGTGGCGCGCGGGGCAAAGTCCGCGCTACTGATTGGCGATATGCCTTTCATGTCGTACCAGGCCTCTGTGGAAGAGGCCGTGCGCAACGCCGGGCGCTTCCTGCAGAACGGCGGTATGGACGCGATCAAACTGGAAGGCGGCCATGAGCGTGTGGATGCGATCAAGGCCATCGTCGGGTCGGGGATCCCCGTGATGGGACATCTCGGGCTCACCCCGCAGTCCGTCCACCAGTTGGGCGGGTTCCGCCCACAGGGAAAAACCGCGCCGGCGGCCAAACGCCTGCTCGAGGATGCCTTCCTGCTCGAAGAAGCCGGCTGTTTCGGCATTGTGCTCGAATCCGTCCCGGCGCGCCTGGCGGAGTTGATCTCGAAGAAACTATCCATCCCAACCATCGGGATCGGCGCGGGCGCAGGCTGCGACGGGCAGGTGCTGGTCACGCATGACCTGCTCGGCCTATTCGAGCGCTTCACACCAAAATTCGTCAAGAAATATGCCGATCTGCACGGCGAGATGCACAGGGCCTTCTCGGAATACATTGCCGATGTACAGGCCAAAACCTTCCCCGGCGCGGAACACACCGTCGAAATGAAAGACGAGGAATGGGAAGAACTGTTGAAAAGTTTGTGAACAATCGGGAACCCGTTTTGATCCTCGGCACAGGTGCGCTGGCGACATTGTTCGCCGCGCGCCTTTCCGCAAGCGGCGTGCCGGTCACAGTACTCGGCACGTGGAAAGAGGGGCTCGCAGCCCTGCAGCGCGATGGCGCGCGCCTGATCCGTGAGGATGGCAGCCAGCTGGCAGCGCCCGTGCAGGCCACGGACGACCCATCCGTATGCAGGGGCGCGCGGCTGGCGCTGGTGCTGGTCAAAGCCTGGCAGACGGAGCGGGCGGCTTCACAGCTCAGGGAATGCCTGTCGAATGACGGACTGGCTGTCAGCCTGCAGAACGGCCTGGGCAACCGCGAGACGCTCACTCGTTTTTTGGGCGGGTCACGGGTGGGCCTGGGGGTGACTACCAGCGGGGCGACCCTGCTCGGACCGGGACTGGCACGCTCCGGGGGCGAAGGTCTGGTTTCTGTCGAAAAGCGTTCAGGCCTGGGCGCGCTGGAAAGCAGCTTAAACGGCGCGGGCTTTCGCGTGGACATTGTCCCGGACGCCCGTGCTCTGGTATGGGGAAAACTGGTGGTCAACGCGGCCATCAACCCGCTGACGGCGCTGCTGGGCGTGCCGAACGGCGCACTGCTGGAGCGCCCCGGCGCACACGCGCTGATGGCCGAACTGGCGCGTGAAACCGCCGCGGTGGCGCAGGCGCTGGGAGTGGAGCTGCCTTTCGCCGATGCGGTTATGGCGGTCGAACAGGTGGCCCGGCAGACAGCAGACAACCATTCATCCATGCTCCAGGATGTAAAACGCGGCGCGCCGACGGAGATCGATGCCATCTGCGGCGCAGTGGCACGCGCAGGGGAGGAAATGGGCGTGCGCGTACCGCTCAATCGCATCATGTGGCAGTTGATTGGCGCATTTGCTCCGAATCTGCGATGATTTCCATCCGTTTTTGTGTCATCTGATAGGTTAGGCTGGTGGGGATTCATGGTAATATTTTCATGCCCTACTTTTATCCCCGGAGGCTGTAAATGCGTAAAAGCGCTGCTCTACTTGTTTTACTGGCCGTGCTGTCGATTTTCCCTGTTGCTGTAAAGGCCCGGCAGGAGCATATCTTCCCGGCCACCACTGAAGAACCACCTACAGCTTCAGCCCAACAGGATACCAAATTGCTCCTGGTATACATCAGTGTCTGGCCCGAGTATGAATACAGTGCCGAGAAACCCGACCAGTTGAACGTGCTGGTGATTAACCGTTTTGTGCTCGATTCGCACAATATAAAATACCCGGTCACAGTCCGGCTGCAAATCCCGGAGAGCGCTATCCAACCACACGTTGTGGCCGTGGGGGAAACGCCGGAAACCGTATCGGATAAGGATGTCCAATTTACAACCTCTACGCCCGAAAACGGCTGGATCGATGTCTTTGTCACGACAACCGGGCCTGCCATTCAGTTGGAGTATTACGACTACAACATCGTCAAAAACGGCGCCGCGCGTGAATATATTTACGAGTGGCCCGGGACGTATACAACCGGCACCTTCCACCTGGATGTGCGCGTGCCTTTGCAGGCCACCAACATGCGCAGTGATCCAGACGCTTCAACGGCCGGCACGGATGCGGATGGCTTCAAGTTTGGTGAAATGACCGTGCCGGACATGACCGCCGGGAAGACTTTTACATTGAAGATCAACTATGACCGTGATACTGATCGGCCCAGTACATCATTCATGCAGGTCAAGCCTTCTGCGCCGCTGGACCAGCCGGTGAGCGGACAGTTTTCACTTGAACCGTATTTTCGGTGGATTCTAGCCGGACTGGCCCTGATCGTGGTCGCCGCAGCGGCGACCTGGTACTGGCTCTCAACCCGTAGCGGTGGAAGATCATCCGGGCCGCGTAAACGTGGAGGTGCCGCAGTCCGCAAAAAGCCGGAAGAGGATGCAAAAGGCGATAGGGAGATCTACTGTCATGAATGTGGGAAACGCGCGCAATCAAGCGACCGCTTTTGCCGCACTTGCGGAGCTGAACTCAGGCAGAGCGAGGCGTAACAGGACTGCTGCAGCCGCGATCCCAGCCTGAAGCGCGGCAGTATCTGGATATCGAATACAAACAGGGCGCCTGAGAAGGGCGTCCTGTTGATTCATGAAGCTGAGAGCATCGTGAGAAAAGCAAATAATGGCTTTGAAAAGCAATCTTTCATGCTAAGATATCTGTCTGTTTTCATCATAAGGATGATTCCGGTATATTTTGGAAGATTTCTCGCGCCCCTAAACAGCCGGTTTTTTCAGCAATCCTTAATCTAAGTGTGTAGAATATAAAGTGTTGCAATAAGCCAAGCAATTTATTGAGGAGAATTCCCATGCTACAGTCCCCGCGTATTAAATTTCTCATTGGCGGCCTGGTTATTCTGGTGGCCGTGGTCTATCTGATCGCCTCATCCACACAGGCGAGCGCCGAATATTTCATGACCGTCGATGAGCTTAACGCCAAGGGTGCCAGCGCCGTCGATAAGAACCTGCGCGCCTCCGGTGCCATTATCGGTGACACCATTTCCTACGACCCCCAGACTCTAACGCTTAAATTCACAGTGGCAAACGTCTCCGCGGATAACGACGAGATCGAGAAGGAAGGCGGCCTGGCCGTGGCATTGCACCTGGCCGTGATCGACCCAAAACGCTCCAGGATGCAGGTCGTTTACCAGGGTCCCAAGCCGGACCTGTTACGTGATGAGGCCCAGGCCATCATGACCGGTCACCTGGGTGCGGACGGCGTTTTCTACGCCGACGAGCTCCTGCTCAAATGTCCGACGAAATACCAGCAGGCGGTCCCACAGCAGGCGCAGGGAAATTAAGCACACCTGAGAATGAGACCTAAAGGTTTTGTCTACTTCAGTATGCCAGTGAGCAGGCAAAAACCTTTGGGGTCTTTCTTGTAAGGAGCTGTCTATGTTCGCAGACTTCGGTTATGGCATTTTGGTCCTGACGTTCGTGCTGGCCCTATACAGCATCACTGCGGCCGTTTTAGGTCATGTGCGCAGATCCCAGAAGCTGGTGGAAAGCGCCCGCCTGGCAATGCTGCTTACTTTTCCAATGATTACACTTGGGGCGTTGAGCCTGATCTATTTGCTGCTGACCGACCAGTACAGCGTCTCGTTTGTCTACCAGGTCACCAGCCGCAGTATGCCGTTTTACCTGAAAATCACCGCACTGTGGGGCGGCCAGGCCGGGTCACTGGTACTGTGGAGCTGGCTGATGTCCACATTCGCCGCGGCCGTTACCCTGCGCAAATGGGACCGCGACCGGGAGTTCCTGCCTTCGGTCATCGTCGTATGCAGTGTGACGCTGGCTTTCTTCATTGGACTGGTGATTTTCTCCGAGAATCCTTTCGCCAAATACTGGCAGACCGTGAATGGAGAAGTTATCACGGCTATGTTCCAGCCCGCCGGTGCCGTGCTCTTCATGCCCCAGGATGGGAACGGCCTCAACCCGCTGCTGCGCCACCCGGGGATGATCATTCATCCCCCCATGCTGTACCTTGGCTTCGTCTCATTTGTCATCCCCTTTGCCTTTGCGATTGCCGCACTGGTGACGGGCCGTACCGACGACCGCTGGATCCGCCTTACTCGCCGCTGGACGCTGGTTGCATGGTTATTCCTCTCCACCGGGCTTGTGCTTGGCAGCCGCTGGGCCTATGACGTGCTCGGCTGGGGCGGGTTCTGGGGCTGGGATGCAGTCGAAGTTGCGGCATTCATGCCCTGGCTGGCCGGTACGGCCTTTTTGCATTCGGTCATGATCCAGGAAAAGCGCGGGATGTTGAAGCACTGGAGCATGTTCCTGATTATTCTTACTTATTGTCAGGTGATTTATGGTACCTTCCTGACCCGTACCGGATTGCTTTCCTCGGTGCACGCTTTTGCCCAGAGCGCCATCGGCCCGGCGTTCCTTCTTTTCGTTGGTTCGTCTTTCGTCATTTCGGCAGGCCTGCTGATCTATCGCTGGGCCGACCTGAATTCCGAAGCCCAGATGACCTCCATGCTTTCGCGTGAGGCGCTCTTCCTGCTTAATAATTTCCTGTTTATTATCATTGATGCGATTTGCTTCTGGGGTGTTCACGCTCCGATCATTTATCCGCTCATCACAGGGGAAAAGTTAACCATGGGGCCGGAGTGGTATGAACAGACCACCGGGCCATTCTTTGCGGCACTTGTTCTGCTGATGGGAGTTGCTCCGCTTTCGGCCTGGGGGTATCTGAAGATTCGCAGCTTTCGCCAGGCGCAATGGATCGCTTTACTGACAGCAATAGCATCCGCAGGTATTTTATACTTTACGGGCCTGCACGATTGGGTCATGCTGATCCTTTTTGGTATTGGCGCCTTCGCACTCGTCATTGCGATCTCGGAATTCCGGCGCACGATCTGGCCTTCGGTGGCAATTACATTCGGAATACTTGTTGTGCTGTTCGCCTTTGGCGTGCGCAGCTGGCAGCAGTTGATCGGGTTTGGCGTAGTATCTATTGCCGCTACGATCACGCTGCATGAATACTGGCGCGCCATTTCTGCGCGCGCCCGTGCACAGAATGAGAACTTTTTTATTGCGCTCTGGCGGCTTTTCAGCCGCAACCGCCGGCGTTATGGCGGTTATCTCATTCATCTCTCGATCGTGTTGATGGCCATCGGCATCATCGGCATCGGCATGTTCCAAACCCAAACCCAGCGCAGCCTGGCAGTCGGCCAGAGCGTGGAGTTGGATGGATATACCGTACGTTACGATTCTCTGGCCCAGTTCCCCTACGAAGACGGGCGTTATGTAACCCGTGCAGTAATGAGCATCTTCAAAGACGGGCAGTACCTTGGCGAACTCCATCCACGCGTTGACACCTACCCGAGCGGCGAAACCATGACCATCCCCGGGTTGCGCAGCACCCTGCTGGATGATCTATACATTGTGCTGGTGAACTGGGAGGGCGTGACTTCACAGGTAGCCCCTTTCAGGGTCTATCACAACCCACTGGTAAACTGGCTGTGGATCGGCGCGCTGCTGTTGATCCTCGGCTCGTTCATTGCCGCCTGGCCCGATCAGGAACCTGAATATGCCCCGATGCGTGTCCGCCGTCAAACCATCCTGGCGGTCGGTACCAGGGGAAACGGGTGATCTATCAGCCCGGTTCTGCGGACTAAACGATTTACGATTTGTGATGGTGAGCCTGGTATGAAGCATCTTATTTTAATCGGCCTGTTTTCCCTTGTTCTCTCAGCGTTCTGGATAGGAGTGGCTTCCGCCCAGCAGCCCACCCCCTCCAATGACGACGTGAACCGCATCGCCCGGCAGATGTACTGCCCGGTGTGTGAAAACACGCCCCTGGACGTATGTGCGACCCAGGCCTGCGCTCAATGGCGTGCGCTCATCCGTGAAAAACTGGCCGCCGGCTGGACCGACGAGCAAATCAAACAATATTTCGTCGAGCAGTATGGCGTGCGTGTGCTGGCCAAACCACCCGGCGGGGGCTGGTACGCATTCGTTTACATTATTCCGCCGGTCTTGTTCGTGCTTGGGGCCTTTATCCTGTATCGCGCCTTTGTTTCCATGCGTAAGCCTGCCGTGACGAATGTTGAGCCGGGAGCAACCCCATCCGTCCAGGGCGATGACGAATATTTGCATCGCGTGGAAGAGGAACTGAAAAAGAGAAAATAAGCGCAGGTAGGCGGTAAGGAGTGCTGGGACCGGAGTGTCCTGGTTTTCCGGCGTATGCCTGCGCAACTGGAGAATGTCAATGTCTGAAATCAATCCCATCGAGGAAACCCCCCGGAGGGGAATGCCGGTTTGGGTGCAACTGATCGTCTGGGCAGGTTTGATCGGCCTGCTTGTCGTGCTCGCTTTGAGCCTGAAAAACACTCAGAAGGGAGCGATGCTGGTAGGTGATGCCATCCCCAACTTCAGCCTGAAATTCTTTGACGGGTACGGTCACCAGAATAAGGATGAAGTTGCACTTTCAGATCTGCGCGGCAAGGTCGTGATGATTAACTTCTGGGCCTCATGGTGCGTCCCCTGCGCGGATGAAGCGCCCATACTGGAAGCCGCCTGGAAATTCTATGAACCGACCGGAAAAGTCGTCTTCATCGGGGTGGATTACATCGATACGCCCACCCAGGCGCTCGCTTATCTGAAGCAATTCAATATCAGTTACCCAAACGGCCCGGATCTGGAAACGCGCATTTCGCAGTTGTTCCGTATCACGGGTGTGCCCGAGACTTACTTCATCGACCAGAACGGGAAACTGGCATACGCCTGGGTCAGCCCTTTTGAGTCCGAAGCGCAAATCCACGCCATTATCGATCAGTTACTTAAAAAGTAGGGCAGCATGGATACCGGTGCAATTTTTCTGCTAGTTGCTGTCATCGTCATCGCAGGACTGTTCGTCGTCCGCCCCTTCCTCGAAAGCCGCCGCATAAGGGGAGCGGTTTCGGCCGAAGAACAGGAACTCTCCGCGCTGATGGCCGAACGTGACCGGATGATCACAGCCCTGCAGGAGCTCGATTTCGATCACACGCTGGGAAAAATCCCCTCGGAAGATTATCCCACCATACGCACCGGGCTGATGCAGCACGCCGCCGAGGTCTTGCGCAAACTGGACACGTTCCAGACGTACCAATCCGTACCTGCTGATGTGGAAAGCCGTATCGAGGCTGTGATTGCCGCCCGCCGTGCCGACGCCGCCGTGGGAAAAACCGCATCTCCAGGCCCCGACGGATTTGAATCGGACGATGATCTGGAAACCCTGATCGCCTCACGCAAAGCGGCCCGAAAAGAAAAATCCGCCGGCTTCTGCACCCAGTGTGGCAAAGCCATCCAGCGTTCCGACCGTTTCTGCCCGCATTGTGGCAAGCGCATCAACTAAGGATTCGCATGAAATTCCGCTCCATCTTCATCTTGTTCTCGCTGTCACTGGCCCTTGGCGCCTGTTCATTGGCTGAAGATATCACCCCGCCGCCCGGTTATCAGTCGCCCACACCGTTGCCCACCATGGGTCCGCTGTTTCCCGCCAATCCTCCGGACCTGGCGGCCGGTGCAGCTATTTTTGCCGAAAAATGTGCTCCCTGCCACGGTTCATCTGGTCTCGGCGACGGGCCCAGCGCGGCGAACCTTCCCAAACAACCTCCTGCGCTTGCCAAGCCTGAAATCTCCGCCGCGGCCATCCCGGCGCAGTGGTACACTATCGTTACCCAGGGGAAAATCGAGGCCCTCATGCCGCCTTTCAACAGCCTGAACGACCAGGAGCGCTGGGATGTTGTAGCCTATGCCCTGTCTCTCGGTGCCACCCCGGAACAACTGGTTCAAGGCCAGGCCGTTTATCAGGCTAACTGTGCAGAGTGTCATGGCACGGACGGCAAAAAGTCCGCACAATCGGACTTCACCGATCAGGCCCTGATGGCTAAGTTGAACCGCAATGACCTGCTCAATTTTATCGACAAGGGTATGGATACGGTGATGCCGGCATACGAAGGCAAACTCAGCCAGGAGGATCGTTACGCCGTCACGGCTTATCTGCGCACCTTCACGCTTGCCGCTGCTCCGGCTGAAGCCACTCCCACCCCTCAGCCGGCCGCCGTTGAGACAGGCACGAGCCCCACTGTCACCGCCACCGGTGCAGCGCAGGCCCCGCTGGCCATCGAAACCGTTTCCGTTACCGGCACACCGGCTGAAATGGTTGGAGCAATCAGTGGAAAAGTCACCAACGGCTCGGCCAATTCTTTGCCTGCCGGTCTCAGCGTGATACTGCACGTCTTCGAGCATGACCCTGCCAACGACCAGTTCAGCGAAGTCGTCACCCAGGAAACTCCACTCAACGCGGACGGCAGCTACACTTTTGCAGACCTGCCGATGCCCGTCAGCCGTGCCTTCTACGTTTCAGTGGATTATGCCGATACAACTTATTCCTCTGACCCGGTCGTTCCACAAGCGGGCCAATCAACGTATGACCTGCCAATTACCATTTATGACACCACCACCGACGCATCCGGGCTGGTGATGGATCAGGCCCACATCCTGCTCGACTACTCCAAACAGGATGTGATCCAGGTGGTCGAGTATTACATCATCTCCAATCCAGGCACCAAAACCATTATCGCAAAAAATAAGGGCGATTCAGTCGTAACGGTATCACTGCCAAAGGGATATACCAACCTGCAGCTCCAAGACGGCCAACTCGGTGACCGCTATCTGCATACCGCCGATGGCTTTGCGGATACGTCTCCTGTCGTACCCAGCCAGCAGCAATATCAACTCGTCTTTGCCTTCGACTTACCATTCAACAGCAATTTCGAATTCACCCAACCATTTCCACTAAACGTTTCGGCCGTCACCTTTCTTGTTTCGGAAGGGGCAAAAGCTGAAGGCCAGGACTTAACCGCTGGCAGCCTCAAGGATATGGGCAACGGCGGCGGCAAATTCCAGCTTTACACTGCCGGGAGTCGCAAAGCGGGCGAGTCTCTGAGCGTGACTGTATCCGCCAATTCCAACATGGCAGATGCAAACTCGATCCCCGGCGAGGAAATGAAACGCAACTTAATCATTGGCATCGGCGCACTCGGGCTTGCACTGATTTTGGGCGCAGTCTGGCTGTACTTGCGTCAGCGAAACCATACTCCTGATAACGAAATTTTTGATGAAGAAGATACTGAAGCCAGCAGCACGGATGAGATCCTGGATGCGATCATTGCGCTCGACGACCAGCATAGCGCCGGAAATATCGCTGAAGAAGCCTACAAACAGCGCCGTGCTGAACTGAAAGGAAAGATTCAGAGAATAGTGAATGGAGATGAATAGAGAATAGAGAATTAGTAAAACCGCTTTTCTCTACTCTCTATTCTCTATTTTCTGTATCTCTGCCCTCTAACCATGATCGAAGTCAAGAAACTCGTCAAACGTTTTGGGTCGAAGACCATCCTGCGCGGCGTGGATTTCCACGTCGAACCGGGAGAATTCGTGGCCCTGCTCGGTCCCAATGGGGCGGGCAAGACGACTTTTCTGCGCATCCTCGCCACACTCTCCCGCCCGTCCATGGGCATTGTGAGCGTAGCCGGGTTTGCGCTGCCGGCCCAATCCGCAGCGGTACGGCTGCGTCTGGGTGTGGTCTCGCACATGCCGCTTTTGTACGGCGACCTGACCGCCGGGGAAAACCTCCAGTTTTATGGGCGAATGTATCATGTCCCCAAACTTAACGGACGGGTCAGTGAAGTACTGGAAATGGTCGGGCTGAGCGCTCGACGCAATGACCTGGTGCGGACGTTTTCACGTGGAATGCAGCAGCGCCTGGCGATTGGACGCGCCGTACTGCACGACCCGGACGTAATGCTGTTCGACGAGCCTTACACTGGTCTCGACCAGGATGCCTCCGGGATGCTCGATACCGTACTCAAGGAAGTTGCGGCACGCAGACGCACGGTCGTGATGACATCCCATGATCTTGCCCGTGCCGAGGACCTGGCCAGCCGTTTCGACATCCTCTCACGGGGCGTGATCGCAGCCTCCGCGAGCCGTGCCGATCTGGGCAAAGACAATCTGCTGACTTTCTACAAACAAGCGCTGGTTTAAACGATGGACGACAGACCGAAGACCATAGACCGTGAAAGCTTTCAACAGGATGCCCGCGTAGAGGATAGACTATCGCCTTCTGCACACGGCACAGCCCCCGCACATCGTCCCAATGTCCCTTTGGGAGGAGGTCCACCGTCCACTGCGCAGTCCCCGCAGGAGGTCCACCGTCCGTCGTCTAACTATCTGAAAGCCGTCCTTGCCATCATCTGGAAAGACCTGGCCGCCGAACTGCGTTCGCGCGAGTTGCTCTCGGCCATGCTGGTCTTTTCCATGCTGGTCATCATGATCTTTTATTTTTCCCTCGAACTGAATCCAAAAGCCCGCAATACCATTGCCGCCGGCGTTTTATGGGTCACATTTGCCTTCGCCGGGACGCTCGGCTTGAATCGTTCGATGGCTATCGAAAAAGATCGCGGCTGCCTGGACGGCCTCTTACTCGCCCCGGTTGACCGCTCGGCAATCTATTTTGGCAAGGTGACCAGCAATCTGGCTTTTATGTTGATTGTCGAAGTCATCGTCCTGCCAATCTACAGCGTTTTGTACAACATCAACCTTTTCAATGCCGGGCTGGTTGGCGTGATATTGCTTGGATCAGTCGGCTACACTGCCGTCGGGACGCTGCTCTCGACCATGACTGTGCAGGCGCGCACTCGCGACATACTGCTGCCCATCCTGCTCTTCCCGGTCGTCATTCCAGTACTGGTGGCGGCGGTCAGGGCCTCCAGCGCTTTCTTGCTGGGCGCAGAAATGACCGATATTCTGCCCTGGCTCAATATTTTGATCGTTTACGACGTTATATTCATCGCTGTAGCTTTTATGGTCTTCGACTTTGTCGTCGAAGAATAACCCTCGATCCACTTTTAAGGAGTAGTTATGTCTGCACAACCTCGTATCTTGCAAATCCTGAATGTCGTTTCCGTTATTCTTCTGGCTGTGGCCGCCTACATGGTTTTTTTCTACGCCCCGCTTGAGGTAACGATGGGTGCAGTACAACGCATCTTTTACTTCCACGTTGCAACCGCCTGGGTTGGAATGCTGGGCTTCATCTTTGCCGCAGGGATTGCCGTCATTTACCTGCGCACGCATGACATGAAATGGGACATCATTGGCCTGGCGGCCGTCGAGATCAGCCTTGTGTTCTTTTTCATCACCCTCGTACTTGGCTCCATCTGGGGACGTTTTGCCTGGAACGCCTGGTGGACGTGGGAACCGCGCCTGACAACCGCTATCATCCTTGAGATGATCTATCTGGCCTACCTGCTGCTACGCGAGGGCATTGAAGACCCCGAACGCCGTGCCCGTTTTGGGGCAGTCTACACTTTGGTTGGTGCGGTTAGCGTCCCGATCACCTTTTTTTCTATCCGCTATCTGCGTACCATTCACCCGGTGGTGATCGGGAGCACAAACGATGCCACAGGCAGTTTTCACATGGAACCGCAAATGCTCCAGACCATGTTGTTTGCCATTCTTACTTTCTCGATCATCTTTGTGACTCTCTTCTGGCATCGCATTCGCCTGGGCCAGTTTGCCGAAAAAGTTGAACAGCTCAAGCTGAAAGTAACGCAATAAGGAGAAAACATGGAAACTATTCCCGATTCAATTAATTACATGGTCGCCGGCTACGTTGTCTTCTCCATTGTCATGATCTCTTATCTGGCCAGCTTGTATACGCGTTGGCGCAAACTGGAGCGCGAACAACAGATGCTCGACGAAATCGCAAAGAAATAAAAACTGAAACTATATTGAGTGGATTTTACAGCCAGAGTCCGCTATAATCTAAGAACGGATTCTTTTGTATCACTATGTGGGCGAAAAAAGTTTTTCTTCGGCTGACATTAATTTTTCTGGCTGGTTTGATTTGGGGACTGATGGCGTTCCTGCTCATCCAGACGGGTCCTGTTTACGCTGCCACATCTACGGCTCAACCGACTCCCTCCGGCCCGGACCGCTATACGACGATGACCGTGGACATCACCCTCTACGAGTGGTGGCTGGTAGACTGGAAGAATAACGATATCCAGTGCTCCTTCTGGGCAGACCATGAAGGCCTGCCATACGATAGCGATGTCTTCTCTGCCTGTGGGAAGGACCTGTATGACAAGTGGAAGGCAAAATCTGTAGCCTGCGATGAAAACGACATCACCGAATGCAAAGGCTTTTACCTGGTACAGGTGGGAACCAAGTCGTCCAAAAAAGAGGTCCCGGTCATCCTGCCACCGGCAGTCGTATGGGTCTCGCTTGAAGGCTGTGAACCTGATCCCGATGGCTGGTGCACCGGACAACCAGTACTGGTGCTGACTGGCGAAGAGCCCCTGCCGAACGAGTCAATCACCAGTATTCATGGGTTTGTTGGCTCAGACCCGTTTACCTGTGCGGGGAGCGTATGTAAATTCCAGTTAAAGAAAACAGAGCCTCAGGGAGTGCGCATCCAGTTCTGGGCATATTCCACTTTCGGTGACAGTAGTAAGATTTTTACCGCTTTGCTGCGCGTGTTGACAGATGAAAAAGACGGCGAACGTCTGACCCCGCGTCTGTATGTAGATGTGCTTAGCACACAGTGGACCGGCCAACCGGCAGCTTCCTGTGCACAGGCCTGGGAGGCTTTCCCGCCACCAGAAGGCTTGCCTGAATGGCTGACTACCCCGGATACAAGTGAGCATTTGGAATCGAATATCCCCTACGCTTACCTGGCAGGAAATCTTATTTCCCAGGGAGTAGTGGACGTTTCAGCCTGCCAGGATGGCGGGTTGCTTCCGGGCGGCACGGCCAGCGCCTGCGGGCTTGAGGCTGCCAAGCCAGCCGTCGAAGAATGGCAAAACCGCTTCGATAAGCTGATTTTCGAGGTGGCGACGGACACCCAGGTCCCCGCTCAACTACTGAAAAATATTTTTAGCCGCGAGAGCCAGTTCTGGCCGGGCGTATTCCGCAATATGGATGACGTGGGCCTCGGACAGTTGACGGAAGATGGCGCGGATACGGCTTTGCTCTGGAATCCGTCCTTCTACAACCAGTTCTGCCCTCTCATCCTGAATAAAAATATCTGCCGTGCGAAAGGCTACGCCAACCTTAAGCCCAAGCAGCAAGCTTTATTGCGCGGTGCACTCGTCGGTAGTGTAGATGCACGCTGCGCCGATTGCCCGCTGGGTCTGGATCTTTCACGCGCAGATTTCAGCGTGGAAGTTTTTGCGCACACCCTCCTGGCAAACTGTGAACAAGCCGGAAAAATTGTCCAGGATGTCACCGGTAAAGCACCCGGATTGACGGTTCCCTACGAAGATATGTGGCGTTTCACGCTGGTCAATTACAATGCCGGGCCGGGATGCCTGTCTAAAGCGATGAAGAAAGCCCACGATTCAGGCGCTGCTTCTCCATTGAGTTGGGAGAACGTTTCATCTGCGCTTGATGAGGCTTGCCAGGGAGCCATTGGCTATGTTGATGATATCAGTCAGGTGGCGGGTAAGCCCATACCAACTCCGACCCCTACGCCGACACCAACGCCGATACCAACATCAACACCAGAGCCCACTGCAACACCGTAGGGCAGCGCAGAGAAGTATCCCAAGCTTGAGATACATTGGGAGAAAAACTTCGGGAATTTGTGCCAAACCATATACACTCAACGCGCGGATGGAACCGATAAAACGGTGATTTCATCCGCGCGTTTTATGCTCTTCAAAACGAAGCTGCCGCTTTTGAAACATGGCCAGCCTCTTCGTCTCGAGAGGTTTAGATCTTCGCTGAAATACCATCCGACCTATGCTAAACTGATAATGTAAATCAGCTTCCATATCGTGCCGTTTCTTACGGAGGAAATCATGCTGGCGCCTCTTGAAAAAATCCTTTTTGCGCTCGCCGTGCTTGTCTCGCTATATTTCACTGTTCAAGGCGTGCGGCGCATCATCCGTATCATCGGTCGCGGGCAGGGCAGGCCGGACTGGAAGCTGGTTGCTAAAAAAGCGGGGGATGCGCTCGTCAAGTTCCTGACCCTGAAAACCGTGCTGCGCTTCCGCTTCTGGCCGAGCGTTTTCCACGCGTTGATCGCCTGGGGTTTTATTTCGTTTTTGCTGGTCGACCTGGCCGATTGGACCTATGGATTCACCGGCTTCCGGCTGCTCGAGAGCAGCGGGCGTTTCGGCGACGCCTACCGCCTGCTGGCGGATCTTGCCAGTTTGTCGATCATTCTCGGCATCCTGGCAATGGCCGTGCGGCGCTTTGTCGTCCGCCCCGCAAACCTGTCCACGCGCGAGACCACCCTGCTAGACCCGCGCACGCGCGCCGGCATCCTGCGCGATTCGGCCATTGTGGCGGGCTTCATCTTCATCCATAACTCTGCCCGCCTAATCGGGGAATCCTTCCACCTTGCGATTAACGGCGGCGTTGACAGTTGGGAACCGGTCGTTTCAACGCTCGCCAGGCTCTGGGCGGGCATGGACCCCGCGGCGCTCGCCGTGGGCGAGCATCTCATGTTCTGGACGTCGCTCGGCATGGTCGTGGCTTTCCTGCCTTATTTCCCGTATTCCAAACACATCCATCTCTTCTTTGCCCCGCTGAATTTTATGTTCAAGCCACAGCGTAAGTCTATGGGCCAGTTGAGCTATGTGAACCTGGACGACCAAGCCATCGAGCAGTTCGGCGCGGCGCGCATGGAGCATCTCGGCTACGAACAGATCATGGACAGCTACGCCTGCATCCAGTGCTTCCGCTGCCAGGAAGTCTGCCCCGCCTATACCACCGGCAAGATCCTCTCCCCGGCGGCGCTGGAGATCAACAAACGCTACTACCTGAACCACGAGGGCGCACAGTTTGCCGCCGGGGCGCCGTCGAAGCCGCTGACGGAGTTGATCCCCGAGGAAGCCATCTGGGCCTGCACCTCCTGTGGCGCGTGCGTGGATATCTGCCCGGTGGGCAACGAACCCATGCGCGACATCCTCGATATCCGCCGCAACCTTTCGTTGATGGAAAGCAGCTTCCCGAAACAGCTGGAGACCGCCTTCAAGGGCATGGAGCGCAACGCCAACCCGTGGAATGTTCCACAGGTTGAGCGCATAAACTGGGCCGAGGGCCTGGACGTGCCGACCGTGGAGCAGAACCCCGCCCCGGAGATCCTGTGGTGGGTGGGCTGCGCTCCGGCCACCGATCCGCGCGCGCAGAAGACCGCCCGGGCGTTTGCGCAGATCCTGAACGCCGCCGGGGTAAACTTTGCCGTGCTGGGCCGCAATGAATCCTGTACCGGCGACGCGGCCCGCCGCGCCGGGCGCGAGGACATCTTCTTTGGGCTGGCAACCCAAAATGTGGAAGTCTTGAATGCTATCGCCCCAAAACGCATCGTGACCACCTGCCCGCACTGTCTGCACACGCTCAAGAACGAATATCCGGCGTTCGGCGGGAACTATGAAGTTATCCACCACACACAGCTAATCAACGAACTGGTCGGGGCGGGGAAGATACAGTTATCAGTGAGCAGCGAGCAGTTATCGGTGACCTTTCACGACCCGTGTTATCTGGGGCGGCACAATGGCATTTTCGACGCGCCACGCGAAGATTTGAAGCACGCCGGGCTGGTGACCGTGGAGATGCCGCGTCACGCCGAAAAATCCTTCTGCTGTGGGGGCGGCGGTGCACAGGTATGGAAGGAAGAGGAGCAAGGCAGCGCCAGCGTCAACAAGACGCGCTACGCCGAGGCCAAAGCCAGCGGCGCAGGTACACTGGCCGTCGGCTGCCCGTTCTGTATGGTCATGTTGAACGATGCGTCCAAGGCGGACAATCATCCGATGCAGGTCAAGGACGTGGCGGAGATTGTGGCGGAAAGATTACAGTCAAAAGAAAAAAGCAATTGATATTGGAGTGGATTACAGTTATAATTGATTTTGACTGACAAAATAATATTGCCAGTCAAAAGGAGTTTGGTATGTTATCTACAAGAGTTGGACGTCGGGGGCAAATCACTCTCCCGAAAGAAGTACGCCGCAAAATCCATATCGAAGAAGGAGATCAGATTGCCTTCATCATGGATGGTGATCAGGTAGTTATTAAGCCTATTACACAGACTTTGCTTGATTTGCGAGGCAGTATCCCGGTTTCAGGCGAACAGGATTTCGATTCTATTCGCAAAAAGGTGATTACAGAACGGACAAAAACAAGGGGCTAAATATGGATGCGGAGAAGGTGTTTGCCGATACAAATTTGTTTTTACGTTATCTGACCAATGATGTTCCTGCTCAAGCTGATGCAGTCGAGAGTCTTTTACGTCGTGCCGGACAGAAACAGATCAAGCTTATAACAACCAGCCTGGTGATTGCTGAAATCGTCTGGACATTGGAAAGTTTTTACAATCTGCCTCGTGAGGATATTCAGAGCAAAATCTTTGCAATTCTGCATACCCCCGGTTTGCAAGTCACAGATTCAGATCTGATTTCAAATGCAGTTGACTGGTATGCTGAGAAAAATGTGGATTTTATTGACGCCTACAACGCTGCCTGGATGCTGCGTGAAGGCGTTGGCAAAGCCTATACTTTTGACAAGAAACACTTCAGCCGTTTTCAAGAAATTACCGTAGAAGTGCCTGGTAAATAACAGACCAGTACAGTCATATAATGACTTGAAAAGAATGTAATAGGCCCAACCCCGTATTAGTCTGTCAGGTGCATCTGGATCAGTAAAGGAAAAAATAAATGTCAGATACACCATCTTTAGAGTATCAACTTTCAACAATACCAATTGAGGACATCACCTACGACATCGTCGAGGCATTCTGTAATATTGGGCGAGAAGAAGATATCGACCTGGACTATAAATCAGATTGGCCAGATGATTTTGAGCGAATACTCGCAGCATTTGCGAACACACAAGGCGGCATTGTGATTGTCGGTATTGAGGAGATCGATAAGACCAGAAAGCCCAAATCTCCCCCTGCAGGGGTTATTGGCAACAAGGATGACTTACGACAGCGAGTTTTCAATATCGGCTTTGATGCAATTTATCCACCTGTTGTTCCTGAAGTTCAAGTATGCCCACACCCGACAGCAACTGATCGGTCCATTGTGGTGATTCGTGTTCAGCCTAGCCGGTTAATGCACGCAGTTGATCATCGCTCGCGGATATATATTCGATCAGCCGACAACAATCGTGGATATAAACTCGCCTCAATTGCGGATTTGGAATGGTTGTGGGAGCAAAGAGCCAAGTCTGATGCATTGGCAACCAAATTGCGCAAGCAGCAGTTATACGATCTAACAGCCCTACAATCGCTTGGAAAGAGGAATCGGCTGAGAAACTTTGGAAGAATGCACCACTATTTTCGGTAATGCTATTGCCTCAGTTTCCTAAGCATCAACAACCAATTGAACTTCATACTCTTATGAATGCAGCAATATCTCTCGGCATTGTAAAGTCCAGTTGGAATAATGTAGATCGCTCCTTACCCTGGCAAGCTCACACATGGAGAAGTATTCCAAGTGGAGTCGCGAATGCATATCGCGATGGCAGGCAGTTTCAACAATACATTGAGATAAATGAATATGGACTAATTTATTCTGCGTTTGTAATTGGAATTGGTACTATGCCTTTGGAGTCGGATGCCTTCGCACGTTTCATACCAGCCTATGCAATACTTGCGTACCTTGATATTACGTTACGTTTTGCAAATAGGATTTACGAAACCACAAAATATCGGATACCTTTGAAGCTCAATGCTCAACTCGTTCGCGCCAATGGCCCCCGATTGAATTTCCTGAGACCCAACCAAGCAAACCATTTAAGGTTAAACTATCTTGGAACTGAATGTCCCGATGAGGTCATTATAATGCTTGATACAGAAGTTCAATCGTTTGACCTTGCAACTCAGCACAATGAATTGATGATTGCAGCGACAAGCAATATTTTCTGGGCATTTGGCATCATTATGGAACCAGAAGAATTGCGAAAATGGTATGAAGCCTTAAGCAAATAAAAATAGGATATATTCAGCCGGAACATCGAAATCATTGCCTTATCGGAAAGGAATCATTGCATGAAGAGCCAGTCATTATATGTCGGGGAGGCCGCCTACAGCCTCCCCGATCAAAAGATAGAGGGGTGTTATACCGAGATGTTGGGGGAACAATATTACTGCATCCGCAATTACGACCGTATGGAGCCATTTTTCATGAGCATCGTCAGCAGCTCCGACCACTGGCTGTTCATCTCCAGCAGCGGGGGTATCTCGGCCGGGCGTTCCAATGCCGAGAACGCGCTGTTCCCTTATTACCCGGATGACCGCATCTCGGAGAACAGCGCCAACACCGGGCACGTGGCCGTCCTGCGCGTCACCCGTAGCGCGCGCACGTTCCTGTGGGAACCTTTTTCCGCCCGTTATGCCGGGCTGTATGCCGTGCAGCGCAATCTGTATAAGAACAGTTACGGGGATAAACTCATCTTCGAAGAAACCAACTCGGACCTGGGCCTGACCTATCGCTACACCTGGCGCAGCACAGACAGCTATGGCTTTGTCAAGACCTCCTGGTTGATCAACCTGTCGGATCAGGCCTGCCAGGTGACCCTGCTGGACGGGCTGCAGAACCTGCTGCCCGCCGGCGCGACGACTGCACTGCAGAGCAATTTCAGCAACCTGCTGAATGCGTACAAGCGCAATGAACTACATGTGGAAACCGGGCTGGGTATGTTTTCACTCAGTTCGACCCTGTCCGACCAGGCCGAACCGAGCGAGGCGCTCAGGACCACGCTTGCCTGGCAGTTGGGCCTTGAAAAAGCGCGTTATTTGCTTTCGGCGCAGCAACTGGACGCTTTCCGCGGCGGGCAGGAGATCGAACAGGAAACAGACATTCGTGGGCGGCGCGGAGCTTATCTTATCAACGCCGGGTTCGAGCTTGCGCCTGCCCAAGAAAAAGAGTGGAGTGTGATTGCGGACGTCAACCAGGATGGCCGCAGTGTAGCCGCGCTGCTCAAACGCCTGGAACAGGATCCGGCCGCCCTGGCCCTGGATGTGCAGCGCGACATTGTCGAGGGGACGGCTAACCTGGAGAGAATTGTCGCCAGCGCCGACGGCTTGCAGCTCTCTGAAGACCACACCATCAGCGTGCATCACTTTTCGAACGTTTTGTTCAATACCATGCGTGGCGGCATTTTCGCCAGGAATTACAGTGTGGGCAAGAACGATTTGCTAAATTTCGTCGCGCACCGCAACAGGCTGGTACTTTCCCGGCAAGCGAAATTCTTTGCCGCCCTGCCCGTAGAAATGGAAAGCGATGACCTGTTGCTGCGCGCTGCTGCGACCGGTTCCGGCGACCTGGAACGCCTGTGTTACGAATACCTGCCCCTGACCTTCGGCCGCCGTCACGGCGACCCGAGCCGTCCTTGGAACCAGTTCTCGATCAATCTCAAGCAGCCGGATGGCTCGCCCAGGCTGGACTATCAGGGTAACTGGCGCGACATCTTCCAAAACTGGGAACCGCTGGCCTGGTCGTATCCCGAATTTAGCGAACAGATGATTGCCAAGTTCTTGAACGCCACCACCGCCGACGGTTACAACCCCTACCGCATCACCCGCGATGGGATCGAATGGGAGACCCCGGCCCCGGATAACCCCTGGTCTAACATCGGCTACTGGAGCGATCACCAGATCATATACCTGCAAAAACTGCTCGAAGCGTCCCATCGTTTCCATCCCGGCCGGCTGCAGACGCTCCTGACCCGTAAAATTTTCAGCCATACCAACCTGCCTTACCGGATTAAAAAACACGCCGCGATCCTGGAAGACTGGTACAACACTATCAGTTTTGACCGGCAGCTCGATCACGCCGTGGCTGAAAAAGTCGCAGAACTGGGCACGGATGGCCGGCTGCTGCATACCTTCGAAGGACAGATTTTCCACGTCAATATGGCCGAAAAGATGCTCATCCTCCTGCTGGCCAAGCTGGGCAATCTTATTCCCGAAGGCGGCATCTGGATGAATACCCAGCGCCCGGAGTGGAACGATGCCAACAATGCGCTCGTGGGCAAGGGTCTGTCGGTTGTTACCGCCGGTTACCTGCGTCGCTACATCGTCTTTTATCGGGCCTTGCTGGCCGATGCAGATGTGACCAGTTTTTCCATGACCCGCGAGGTACTGGATTTCCTCGTTTCCACACAGGTTGTTTTGGAGCAGCATCGAACTTCATTGAGCGGCTCCTTCAACGACCGGGAACGCCGCGCGGTCATGGACCAATTGGGACAGGCCAGCAGCGATTACCGCTGGAATTATTACGACAACGGTCTTTCAGGTGAATTCTCGGGCCTGAAAAAGAATGCTTTGCTGGCCTTCCTCGATCTGGCCCAGGCATATATCGATCATGCCCTGAAGGCCAACGAACGCCCCGACCATCTTTTCCATGCCTATAATATCCTGCAGATCACAGACGATATGGCGACGGTTGGGCATCTGTACGAAATGCTGGAAGGCCAGGTCGCAATCCTTTCCTCCGGGCTGCTGACGAGCGACCAGGCGCTGGCATTACTGCACAGCCTGCGCAACAGCAACATGTACCGCGCCGACCAGCACAGCTACATGCTCTACCCAGACCGCGAACTGCCCGGTTTTCTCAAGAAAAACCACATTGAGGCCGTCCAATTCAAAGGGCTGGCACTGGTGGAAAAGCTGGTCGAGCAGAACGACCATTCGCTTGTCAGCCGCGACATCAACGGTGTTTACCATTTCAACGGCACATTCCGCAATGACAAAGACGTCCGCAAGGCTTTAGATACGCTCAAGCAGCAACCGGCGTTGACGAAACTGGTGGAGGCAGAATCCGGAAAAATCCTCGAACTCTTTGAAACAGCCTTCGAGCACAAGTCATTTACCGGGCGCTCTGGCACCTTCTTCGCCTACGAAGGCCTGGGCAGCATCTACTGGCATATGGTCACCAAGCTGCTGCTCGCGACGCAGGAGGCCTTTTTTCATGCGTTGGAACTGGGCGCGCCACAGTCCACTTGCCAGGCGCTGGCAGAGGCTTATTATGATATCCGCAAAGGGCTGGGATTCAATAAGTCTCCGGAGGTATATGGAGCCTTCCCGACCGATCCATATTCGCACACCCCGGCAGGTCAGGGAGCCAAGCAGCCTGGCATGACGGGACAGGTAAAGGAAGAGATCCTGGCTCGTTTCAGCGAGCTGGGTCTGCGCGTGGAGCAAGGGTTGATTTCGTTCAATCCGGTTTTGCTGAGCGAACATGAGTTTAGCACCCAACCGGGTTCGTTCGACTATATTGGCCTGGACGGGAAAAAACAGGTGTTACCCATGCCCGCCGGCGCGCTGGCTTATACCTTCTGCCAGGTGCCGGTGGTTTACATGCCTGCCGCTGAAGAGAAGATCGAACTTCATTTTGCGGATGGGGGCAAGCAGTCCCTGGCCGGCCATACGCTGGATGCCGAACTGAGCGAACACATTTTCCGCCGCGATGGGCACATCCGCCAGGTGACGTTCTTCGGCGCTCATCAGGCTGCAGCCTGAACCCGAACAGCCTGAAATGAACAGTGGCGGATCGCATGATCCGCCACTGTGTCGTTAAGATTGAGGTGCGATGCGCCCATATCCAAGGTGGGTTAAATTGCTTTCATCAACTTCTTCCCAAAGGTCCCCGGTTGACTCTTCTCAACGATCATCTCTTTGGCGCCGTGGAAGGCCATAAAATCGCGCATGGCGAGAGCTACGCCCGAAACCAGCTCTTCGTCCACTGCCACGCCCGGCTCGAGATACAACGCTTTCAGGCGCAGGGTGCCTGTCTTGCGTTCCATTTTTGGGTCGAAGCGTCCGACCAGTCGGTCTTTGTGCAGGATCGGCAGGCAAAAATAGCCGTAGACTCGTTTAGGGGTGGGGGTATATGCTTCCAGGCGCTGGCGGAAGCCCCAGAACGCCTCGTCGCGTCCTTGGGCCCACCATAAGTTGTCAAAAGGGTTCAGAAAGGTCGTGCGCTGCGGCAGGATCTCCCCAGAAGCGGCCTTTTCGAGCAGCTTAAGGTTATCGCGCTGGACGACCAGCGTTTGCGCGCCTTGCAGTGTTTCGCCCTGTACCTCCACAAGCACCCCTTCTTTGATCAGCTTCGCGATCAGCGGGCGGGCCTTGCCCAACTTCATCCAGGTGTAATCGGCGGCATTGCGCGGCAAACACACCCCCAAGGCCTGTGCGCCGCGTTCCAGCCAGAAGCAGTCCCGCTGCTCGGCGCTTGGTTCGGTCTGATCAACCCAATCGGGCAGCACTCGCTCGGTGAGATCGTAGACGCGCTGGAACCTGAGCCGGTCCGCGATCATCAGATGGCCAAAACTGTATAGGTGCTCGAGCGCCATTTTTTCAGGCCGCCAGTTCCACCAGGTGCCATGTTGCTGCCGTTCGCCTTCAATACTGTTGGCGCGCAGGCCGCCTTCCGCGCGGATGCGTGAGAGCACCGCATCCATCAGCTCGCGGTTGCCAGATTGCTGCATCCATTCGGTATACCAGCGATGCCCGCTCTCGCGCAGCTGGCGCTGCTGTGGCATCTGATAACGGTATTCGTGCAGAGGAATAAAACAGGCAGCATGGTGCCAGCCTTCGAATAACTTGCGCTCTTCTGGGTGATAAGCAATCATATCGAAAATGGACTGGTCGTATGCCCCGTGCCGCGACCAGAGTGTGATGTAATGAGCGCGCGCCACCATCTGGAGTGTATCGATCTGCACCGCCCCAAGCCGGTCCACCGTTTCGAAAACGGAATCCGGGCTCGGGAGAGGCTCGCTCCCGTTAGGAATATCCAGCTTCGTAGCGTGCAGCGCCAGGGCACGCAGGGCAGCTAGAGGATAGAGCGTCATTTTTTATCCTATCTTTAAAAACAAAAGCGCCACACCGGCGATCGCCACCAGTGTGCCGGCGACGGCCTGCCAGTTGAAGCGCTCCTTGAAGACAAAGTAGCTGATCGGCAGCATAAAAACGGGCGGCAGCGCCATAAGCGTGCTGGCCACGCCAATTTCGGCATGCTGCACGGCCAGCAGCGAGAGCGAGATGCCGATCACCGCGGCAAAGAAAGCACCGAAGGTCACCCAGCGCAAGGCAACGGGGTCCCTACGGACGGCGTCGACTGTTTCACCGACCTGCTTCTGAAAAAAGGCCACACCCCACAGGATGACGACGGCAGCGATCATGCGGATCAGTGTCGCGGCAAAGGGCGAAAAATCATCACTTAAAGCCGGCCTGGCAAGCACCAGCCCGCCCGCCTGCCCGAGCGCTCCCAGCAGGCCAAAGCCGACGCCGCGCACATGGTTTTTGGCGCGCTGCTCGCCTCCCGCCGGGCGTACAAGCACCACCCAGGAAATGCCAGCAAGCGTGACCGCGATCCCGGTGATTTGGATCGGCGTCAGTGTCTCGCCGAAAAACACCCAGGCGATGATACTACTGAAGACCGGGGCAACGCTGAGCAGCAGCAGCCCAATGCGCGGGCCCACGTCCTCGAAAGCCCGGAACAGAAATGCATCGCCCACCGCCAGACCGACCACACCCGAAAGCATCAGCCAGAACCAGCGTGCGCCGCCGGCTTGCAGCGGGATGGGTTGTCCATACAACACGGCGTTGATTACCATTAGGGCCAGAAAAGCAATCATGACGCGCACGCGGTTGGTGACGATGGAACTGACACGCTGGGAGGAGAAAGTGAACCCGACTGCCGCAACTGCCCAGCAAAGCGAAGTGAACAGGGCTGCAAGTTCGCCGATATATGCCATATTTCTCCTTGTAAAAAACAAACTGGAAGCATTTCTGCCCCGGAAAGTATATCCGAAAATCTGTTCTATGAAAAGGATAGGCCTTATTCGCTGCCCTTCCTGCCGGCTTTTGCAGCCACGGCTTTACGGGCCTCGTCCAGCACGTCCATGGGGATCAACCTGATCGCCAGTGCAATGCCCAGCGGCAGCAGGATTAAGTCATCCAGGTAGCCCAATAGGGGAATGAAATCGGGGATCAAATCGATCGGGCTGAGCGCATACGCCACGACGAGCAATACCAACCCTTTGGCCAGCCACGGCGTGCGCGGGTCGCGATAGGCGATCAGCAACGCATGGATTTCTGTTTTTAGCTCTTTTGCACGTTCTTTCCAGGCTTGCAGCACTTTCACCTTCCTGATAACTGATCACCAATTTACCAATTCCTAATTCCTAATTTACTAACTACCCACCTTCTTCACCGTTTCGAGATGTTCGCGAATATGTTCCAGGCTGCGCTCGACCCAGATCTGTAGCGTGCGACTCCCCTGGATCTCATGGCGTCCCAGGCGGCTCCAGGCGCTATCTGGCTGAGTCTCTAGCTGCTCCCCCATGGCATGGACACTGCTCTCGAATTCGGTCAGGATTTTTTCCAGCGGTTCCTCCGCATCATAATGTTGAACAGCCCACAAATTAGCATCGAATTTGGGGAACGAAGGATTCTGCTCTGCCAGTGTACGCCGGACGCGCATCCCATACGCGTGTGCGTCCACATCGCGGACGTGCTGCGCAAGCTGATGAACATTCCAGCCATTCTCACCGACCGGTTTGCGCAGATCTTTCGCCGCGCGGCAGGCGTCACAGAAGGCATCGGCGCTTTTCAAAAGTTGTTCGAGTAAACGAACGCGGTATTCAACCACCGCGGTGTTGTCCATATTTTCCTCCTGCAGTTTTTAACCAACGTTGACGATCTTTCCATTCTGCCCGGCGAAATTCGCTCCGCAAAGATCGAGGACGGCATCCAGCGGATTGGCATAAGCCCGGTTTACATTATCAAACCGCGGCAGCCCAACTGTCACGGCATGCACATGGACGTTGTGGGCGATGAGTTCGGCAGCGGCCAGCTGTGTGAGCCCGGCCACAGCCGCACGGCTGGCCCCATAAGCGGCGCGATTCGCGTCCGGCGAAAGTTTCACCACGTTGATGATCGTCCCGCCTCCCTGCGCGCGCATGACCCGCCCAACGCTTTGCACCATCAGGAATGTGCCAATGGAGTTCACTTCGAAGACGCGGTGCAGATCCCATTCGTCCATGTCCAGCAGCGGGCCGTGCGGCTCCACGTTGGCGCAGTTAACAAGAATGTCAATGCGTCCAAAATCGTCACTGATTTCATTGATCAGCGCCTGGACAGCCACTTTTTTGGCAATATCGTGCAGATAAGCCTTGGCCCGCCCGCCGCCTGCCTCGATCTCAGCCGCTACCGCTTCCACATTCATCGGGGAAATGTCGTTCGCGGCGACAGTTGCTCCACGCGCGGCAAATGCCTCGGCCGCGGCGCGCCCCATGCCTTTGCCCGCGCCGGTCACAAGCACAATTTTCCCGTCGAAACCCTGCCCGTTCTTCACGTTTATTTCTCACTTTCGCAAACCGGAATCTGGTCCGGATTTTCCCTGGCATTCAGGCGCAAACCGAAATACGGCGAGGGATCATACGTATTATTGATGTCGAGTTCATTCTTGAAATGGCCAGAACCATCATCGTGCACCACCGAAATGTGCAGATGCACCCCTACCGGGTTATTTGGGTCGCCCGAGTAATTGCCCTGGCGACCGAGTACCGTTCCGGCCTCGATATATTGCCCGGTCGTGCCGGGCGGGAAGCTGGTCGATATGTATGACCTGCCGCTGGAATCGGCCATATGGGTGTAATACAGCCAGATCTGGCGGCCGGGCTGCAACGGGTCGTTGGGGATGCGCACGATGACGGATGATTTCCACTCCGGCAATCGGGTGAGATAACCGGCATAGACAGCAATCACCTCGGTTACGCCCACCTCTGTCCCAGCAAAAATATCCACACCCTGGTGCCGGTGGCCCATCTGGAACGAATCATCCCAGAGATACCCTGCCATACCTGTTGTGGGGAAAATAAAAGGTGCCCTTCCGCAACGTGTACCGGCTTTGATGACCAGGTCGACATGTGCCGCCGGATCCTTGATGTAAGCCATCACAATCAGGCTGCGCGCCCCGGAAGAACGAAATTGCAGATAGACATAAACGGCCAATCCAATCAAAACGCCCAGGATAATGACCGTGACCAACCTTTGCTGCGTGGACATGCGCCAGATTATAACCCCTCGAACACAGCGACTACATACATGCAATATTGCCGGATGTTCTTGCCGAGGGCTAAGCCCTCGGCAAGAACATCCGGCTTGCTAATATTGCTCGTACCTAATGTTAATAGAAAACCGATTTTGCTCTTTTTTTATTCTTATACAGCCGGGGTAAGATAGAGGTAATCTTACAACCAGATCCAAGGAGAAAAAAACATGACATTCTATCTTTCCACTTACCCCCGTCAACTGACCCGGCGCTGGGAAACCCGAAGCAACGATCAACAGACAGAAATCCGTGCGCTCCCCGTGGATGTCCGCGATGAAGACGAAGCCTTTGTCCTGACCGCTTTTGTCCCGGGGTTGACCGCCGAGCAGTTGAACATCCAGATTCTGGATGACACGCTGAGCATCGAAGGCGAGTACAAGCACGAGGAAACGGACTCCGTATTGAGTGAACTCCCGGCTGGTGCCTTCCGCCGCACTCTTCGTCTGGCCACTGAACTGGACGCCGAAAAGGCTGAAGCCAAGATCGATAACGGCGTGCTGACGTTGCGCCTGCCCAAAGCCGAGTCTGCCCGGCCCAAAGTGATCAAAGTAGCTGCCAACTAAATCTTCCCTCCTTCAGATCGCAGAGACGCCTCCCGGCGTCTCTGCGCGTTTAAGGGTAAAATACTCTTCATCCTCTTTCTGGAGAATTGCCGTGCGCATTAAACTTACTTTCCTGATCATCGTCGTTTTACTGAGTTCCTGCACATCCGCGCCAGGCGGGCCGACTTCCACCCCGGCGCCCACCGACACCGCTCAACCCACAGCCGGACCCACAGCCACGCTGCCCGCCCCGCTAATCATCCTGGTTCTGCCCACGGACATGAATGAGCAGCGTTCCAAGGAATATCAGACCGCGATTTACGATCTGTCACAGGCCGCAGGCTATCGCTTTCAGGTATTGAACAAGCTCACCTCCGCCGACCTGGAGCTGGAACCCAACTTGAAGGCAGTCATTGCCTTACCGCCAGACCCCGGCATCGCCGGCCTGGCAGCATCCGCTCCAGGAGCACAGTTCCTGGCCGTCAATATTACCGGCGTCACGCCCGGAGGCAACGTCAGCGTGTTGGGAGGCGAGAGCCTGCCAATTGACAAGGTGGCCTTTATGGCCGGTTACATTGCTGCCATGATCACCGAGGATTACCACACCGGTGTCATCGTGCGGAAAGGTTCGCCCGACGCGGATAAAATCCTTACTGGCTTTCATGCCGGACACATGTTCTACTGCGGTCTGTGCAACCCCTTTGCCGGTCCCTTCAAGGAGTATCCGCTCAGCGCAGAAGTTCCGGATGATGCCAAACCAAGCGAATACACTGCCTATGCCGATCTTCTGATCCGTGACAAAGTGGAAACGATGTTCTTCCAACCCGGCATGGAGACACCGGAGTTGATGCAGTATTTGCCGACCGTTGGTGTATTCATGATCGGCACCCAAAGCCCGGCAAAAAATATCGGCGGGTGGGTGGTCACCTTGCAGCCCGATTACCTGGCCGCAGTCAAAGCTGCCTGGCCTGAGTTGATCGCCGGCAAGGGAGGCAAAGCCTTCCCCGCCCCACTCTCCTTCACCGACATCAACACCGATCTGTTCACGATCGGGAAACAGGAACTGGCACAGAAAACCCTGAACGACCTGATGGCCGGTCTAATCTCCACTGATGTAAAGCCCTGAGATTTCAACATCTCAGAAATGAGCCATCCTCTTTCGGATGGCTCATTTCTTTAATAATCAACCGTGTCCCGGCACAATTTTATGCGACTGGTATAATGCGGAGAATTTTTAAAAGGAGCAGTCCATGAAGCTGGATAATTTCAGCGCCTACCAGCGCGAATCACGCAAGACCTGGAACCTGGTCCACACCGATCACCCGATTGTCTACCCCACGCTGGGGCTGGTGAACGAAGCCGGGGAGCTGGCCGGGAAAGTGAAGAAGATCTTTCGAGATAAGGCCGGTGCTATTTCCGAAGAGGATCGCCAGGCCTTGAAATATGAACTCGGCGACGTGCTCTGGTACATGGCGCAGATCGCCACCGAACTCGACCTTGACCTGCAGGAAGTGGCCGAGGCCAACATCGAAAAACTCTTCTCGCGGCTGGAGCGTGGCAAGATCAAGGGCGAAGGCGACTATCGTTAAATAACATCGGGCAGACTTTCGTCTGCCCGATGTCTTATCTCCAGAACATGAACTGTGATAACCCAAGGCTCGCCAGGTGCAATGGAACTCCCATGAAGCTGGAGACAGTGCCAACCAATCTCCAGAACCCATCGCCGATGAACGGCACAAACCAGAACGCCGCTAAAACCACCAACATCGAGACCTGCCCGAAGGCATCCATCTTTTCACGCAACCCTTGCTCCAGATGTGGGCGAATGGCGCCATAACCGTCGAAGGGCGGCAGCGGGATCAGGTTGAATATCGTCGCGGTGACCTGCAAAAGGGCCAGAAAGGCCAGTCCCGGCCAGATACTGCTATCGGAAACAGGGGCAAACTGCAAGACCAGGCCAAGTACCAGCGCCAGTACCATATTGGAAAACGGCCCGGCCAGCGAAACGGCGGTCATCCAGTTCTTGGAGCGCAAGCGCCAGGTCTCGATGTAGACTGCGCCGCCGGGCAGCCCGATCCCGCCCATCACCAGGAATAGCATTGGCAGCAGGAGCGAGTAAACCGGGTGGGTGTACTTCAACGGGTTGAAGGTCAAATAGCCCTTTTCTTTGACGGTGTAGTCCCCGCCGTAGTAGGCCACCAGGGCGTGCGAAAATTCATGCAGGCACAGCGAGAAAACCCAACCAACTAGGACGACCAGGAAAGTGATGATTTTACTCATATCCATTTGGATGATCCTTATGCCATTCCCAGGCTGAACCGATAATATCCTTGAGCGAGTCGTGCTGCGGTTTCCAGCCCAGTTCGCGGCGAATCTTATCGGAGGAGGCTACCAGCCGCGCCGAGTCACCCGGACGGCGCGGCGATTCTTTGACCGGGATTTTTTGGCCTGAAACGACGCCGGCCGTATCGATCACTTCGCGCACGGAATATCCATTCCCCGAGCCCAGGTTGTAGATCAACTTTTCCTGCTTGCCAAGTGCATCCAGTGCCAGCAAATGCGCAGATACCAGATCGGCAATGTGAATGTAATCGCGGATGCAGGTGCCATCGGGTGTAGGGTAATCGGTGCCAAAGATGTAGGCATATTCAGCCTGTCCAAGGGCTACATCCAGCACACGCGGAATCAGATGGGACTCGGGCTGGTGCGCTTCGCCGCGCCCCGGCAGCGCCCCGGCAGCGTTGAAATAACGCAGGGCTGCAAAGTGCAGCCCGTGGATTTGGCGGTACCAGTCCAGGGATTGCTCGGTAGCCAGCTTGGTAAACCCGTAGGTATTAGTCGGGCCAAGTGGGGAGTCTTCCGTAAGCGGCTCTTCGCTGGATTGATACACCGCCGCCGTAGATGAGAGCACGAAACGTTTTACACCTGCTTTGACAGCCATATCCATCAAAGAGAGCGAATTGACCAGGTTGTTGCGCAAAAATTTGCCGGGAGTTTTCATACTTTCCCCGGCCTCGATAAACGCCGCACAGTGCATGACGGCGTCGTATTTTTTCTCCGTCATCGCCAGCGCAAGTTCATGGCTGTCGGAGAGGTCGGCCTGGACAAAATTCGCGCCTTCCGGAACGGCCTGGCGATGACCGGTAACGAGCGAATCGTAAATTGTGACGTTATGACCGGCCTTGAGCAAGGCCTCTGCAGTTGCGGAACCGATGAAACCCGCGCCGCCCGTGACAAAAATGTTCATATATCCTCCTCAGAATGGCCGTGGACCGTAGACGATGGACCGTAAACCCGTCTCGCCACGCATGTTTCTACGGTCTACCGTCCATCGTCTACGGTCGGTTTTTGCTTATGCCAGTCGGTGACCTGCTGGTAAGCGTGCGCCATCTTGAACAGCGCAGGCTCGTCAAAGTGTTTACCCATCAACTGCATTCCGACCGGCAGGCCGCCGCCATCAAAGCCGACCGGGAACGCCAGCCCGGGCACACCGGCCAGGTTGGCCGGCAGGGTAAAGACGTCTTCCAGGTACATGGCCAGTGGATCGTCACCGTGGGAACCGATTGGGAAGGCCGTGGTCGGCGCGACGGGGCAGGCAACTGCATCGACGCCTTCGAAAACCTGTTCAAAATCACGCTTGATCAGTGTGCGCACTTTCTGCGCCTGGCCGTAAAAAGCATCATGATAACCGGCTGAGAGCGCGTACGTGCCGATCATGATACGCCGTGTGACCTCGTCCCCAAATTTTTCGCCGCGCGTTTTATAGAATACGTCCCACATGCTCTCCCCATCCACACGCGCGCCGAAGCGCACACCGTCATAGCGTGCCAGGTTGGCCGAAGCCTCGGCCGGGGCGATCAGGTAATAGACCGGTACGGCATATTCGGTATGTGGCAGGCTGACTTCCCTGATCTCCGCGCCCAGCGATTTCAGCACGTCGATGGCCGCGTGGACCTTTTCTTCGACGTCCGGCTGGATCCCTGTAATGAAATATTCCTTTGGTACACCAATGCGCACACCCCGCAGGTTCCCGCCGTTATCGAGGCGGATCTCCGGCCCCGGCACGTCCTGCGTGGTCGCATCCAGCGGATCGCGGCCGGCCATCACTGCAAAGATCTCGGCCACATCGGCGGCCGAACGGCCAAAGCAGCCGGGGCTATCAAGCGACGAGCCGTAGGCCACCAACCCATAACGGGAATTGCGCCCGTAAGTTGGCTTGAGGCCGGTTACGCCGCAGAACGAAGCCGGCTGGCGGACGGAACCACCCGTATCTGAACCGATCGCCGCCGGGACGAGGCCTGCCGCCACTGCCACCGCCGAGCCGCCCGAGGAGCCGCCGGGAACGCGCGTCAGGTCCCAGGGGTTGTGAGACGGGCCGTAAGCGGAGTTTTCCGTTGAGGAGCCCATCGCGAACTCGTCGGTATTGGTCTTGCCGATAATTACCACCCCGGCCGCCTGTAATCGCTTGACCACGGTAGCCGTGAAAGGCGGCACCCAGCCCTCCAGGATTTTCGAACCGCAGGTACAGGGCATGTCTTCCACGGTGAAGACGTCTTTGACGCCAATAGGCAAACCAAGCAGGGGCGACCCAATGTAGTCGCCCTGCTTGCGCTGTTCAGTCAGTGTGTGGTCAGCCAGGTCAGCCTGCTGGAGAGCAGATTCAGCGGCAACATGCAGAAAGGAGTGCAGCTTGCCGTCCAATGCAGAAATACGATCCAGGGCCGCCCGGGTCAGTTCACGGCTGGAAACATCGCCTTTGCGCAAGGCGGATTGGGCTTCGGTGAGGGAGAGCTGCGTTAGTGAAGTCATGGGAAAGGCCTGGAGTAATGAGAAACGAGTAAAACTCGTTTCTCATTACTCGTTTCTGTTTTTATTACTCAAACACCGGCGGTATCTTGAACTGTTCCTGCTCGTGAGCAGGTGCATTTTTCAGCAGTTCGTCCGTCTTCAGCGACGGGCGCGTCTGGTCCGGGCGCAGAGGACTGCCGCCGCCGCTCTCTCCCGCAGGGAAGACGGCTGTCATCGGCGAAACCGAGGATGTATCCAGCTTTTGTAGCTGGGCAACGTGATCGAGAATGGCCGAAAGCTGCTCCCGATAGCGGGCCTTTTCTTCGTCGGTCAACTCGAGACGGGCCAGTTTGGCAATGTTTTCGACTTCTTCAAGGGATAGCTGCATGGGCAAAATTATATCGTTAAAAGGAGGCTCACGGATTGCTTTGCCAGCCCTGCGCGTACCAGCGCAAATATTCTTCCACGTGTGCGCCCCAGTAGGCTTCATTATGAAAGCCAATATATTCATGCCACTCATAAGGAATATTGTATCGGTCAAGAACGCTTTTGAACTCCCGGCTGGTCTGCAGCTCACTATCGGCGTCACCCACATCGATGTAGATGCGCGGGAGCTGCTCTGGGGAGATCTTGCTGAGGCGCAGAGGCAGCATACCGTCACTATAAAAGATAGCCGGGGAGTGCGCGCCGATGGTGCCGAATAATTCCGGATGGCGGATGCCCAGGTGCAAGGCCCAGGCTCCGCCGCGTGAAAGCCCGCCCACCGCCCGATGGGCCGCGTCGGAAAGCGTGCGGTAAGCCATGTCGATCTGTGGGACCAGCACCTGCAGGAATACATCTTCAAAGCGGTATTGCGCGGGCTGCAGGTAGGAATAATCGTAAGGGAAAACGATGATGAAGGGCGGAACCTGGCCCGCCACGATCAACCCGTCCGCTGTAGAGGGGGCGCCCAAACGGATCCATTGGTCTTCGTCATAAGTCTGTCCGTGCAGCAGGTATAGGACCGGGTAGCGGCGCTCCTGCTCTTCGGCGTAGCATGGTGGCAGATAGACGTGATAGGTCATTGGTTTGGGCAGCAGGGCGGTATCAACGACTCCGTCCACAAGCCGGCCGGGCCGCGAGAGGCAGGACGGGGCCGGGTTCGGCGTGAGTGTTGAGGAGGGTATGACAGTCGGAAGGGAAGAAACCGTCGGCGTGGAAGTGCCGATGGAAAGCGTCCGGGTCATCGACGCAGTTGCCATAGGGATGGTGGGCTGATTAAATGGAAGACAGGCCGAAAGCGCGGCCAGCAAAGTGAGACAAAAAACCCGGCGCCGGATGGAGCCGGTTGTAAAGTATCGCATATAGACGAATCCAAAATCCCGAATGAGTGATTATCGTATTGACGGTTAAGACCGGTTCGCATTATACTCGTTTCATCGGGGTGTGGCGCAGCTGGCCAGCGCACCGCGTTTGGGACGCGGGGGTCGCCGGTTCGAATCCGGCCACCCCGACTTAAAGATCGCGGGGCTTCCCCGACTAACAATAAACCGTCGACCATGATATGAACTGCACCCCTAAAAGAAGACACGAAAAAGAAAGCCCTCCTGTGAGGAAATAACACAGGAGGAGCTTTTATTATGGCAGGGAAAAAAGGGATGATG